>ENA-OQIG01000210-OQIG01000210.1-human-gut-metagenome-genome-assembly--contig:-NODE-210-length-33960-cov-4.523779_pt1 | contig 33960 bp, 36 predicted proteins | sample MGYA00242576_ERZ504741 | MGnify/ENA primary metagenome ERZ504741 (study PRJEB26092, sample SAMD00036436) | human gut metagenome | host: Homo sapiens | study: EMG produced TPA metagenomics assembly of... | reverse complement strand
CAAAATCCTCATTACCACCTCGCAGTCATTTCATGCTATAATAGGGTAAATCTCTAGCTTACAAAGGAATTTAGATATGAATACATTTGAAGAAATTTTCGAAAAGATTAAAAGCTTACGATACCATTATCATTCACCGTCATCAACGTCCTGATCCTGATGCACTAGGTAGCCAAGCTGGTTTGCGTGAACTCATCAAGCACAATTTTCCAACTAAAAAAGTTTTAGCAACTGGTTTTGATGAGCCAACTCTTGCATGGATTACAACAATGGATGAAGTCTCTGACAGCGACTATGATGGGGCTTTGGTCATTGTCACTGACACAGCAAACACTCCACGTATCGACGATGAGCGCTACACAAAAGGCGATTGCCTCATTAAGATTGACCACCACCCTAACGAAGATGTTTATGGTGACCTCTTGTATGTCAATACTAACGCCTCAAGTGCCAGCGAAATCATCTCTGACTTTGCTTTCTCTACTGGCTTAGCCCTTTCTAGCGAATCTGCCGCTTGCTTTACTCAGGTATTGTCGGAGACACCGGACGTTTCTTATACCCAGCTACAAGCAGCAAAACATTCATGATTGCAAGTAAACTTCGTGAATATGACTTTGATTTTTCAAGTCTAGCTCGCCAAATGGACTCTATTTCATTTAAAATTGCGAAACTTCAAGGCTTTGTCTATGATAACTTAGAAGTTGATGATAATGGGGCTGCGCGTGTGGTGTTGACGCAAGAAACTATGAAAAAATACAATGTCACTGAAGCTGAAACTTCTGCTATTGTTGGAGCTCCAGGTCGTATCGATTGTGTTCAATCTTGGGCAATTTTCGTTGAACAAGCTGACGGTAACTACCGTGTTCGCTTGCGTAGTAAAACACAAGTCATCAACGAGATTGCTAAACGTCACAACGGAGGAGGTCACCCACTTGCCAGCGGAGCCAATTCTTACAGCCTTGAGGAAAACGAGCAAATCTATCAAGAAATCAAAGATTTACTAGCCTCAAAAAACTAAGCTCAGGCCTGCTGTAGAGCGTTTTTTAACAATTATATTTCAATTCAATTATTTTGCACAAAAGTCTTGTCAAATATCGCATTATTTGATAAACTATAGAAGTTAAAATAACTATGGTGCATAAGAAATCATCATGGCAGAAAGGAAATCTTTTAACAATGAAACAAAATATCCACCCAGAATACCGTCCAGTAGTATTCATGGACACAACTACTGGTTACAAATTCCTTAGCGGTTCTACAAAAGCTCTAACGAAACTGTAGAATTTGAAGGCGCTACTTACCCACTTGTACGTGTGGAAATCTCATCAGATTCTCACCCATTCTACACTGGTCGCCAAAAATTCACTCAAGCAGATGGTCGTGTGGATCGCTTCAACAAAAAATACGGTTTCACAAAATAAGAAATCGCATTTACTACAAGAAGTCATTTCGAGCAATCGAGATGGCTTTTTTGTTTTTCCGTAAATAGGGCAACAAAAAAAGAGCTTACGCTCTTTTTATCTAATATAAGCTAACCAAGCTTCGTCTTCTGCTAGAATGTCTGAACTAGTGTATGAACCGCGGTGTTTGTTCCAAACGTAGTTCGGATTAACGGTTTTAGTAGGTTGATTATTTTGTTGAGTTTGGTTATCTTGTCCGGTAGTCTCTTGAACTTCATCGGTTACCAACGGCTCATCATAGCTTGTTAAACCATACTGCTCAATTAAGGCATTTAACTTATCTGCGTAAGCAGTATCTGTGGCATAACGACCAGTTAGAGCTGCTGTAGCATCTTGATAAGAAGAGGTATTTGACTTCCAAGTATCCGCATAAAGATTCCAACTTAGTAAATTAGCATAGTCATTAAGTGAGTCTGCTAAGCTGTTGTATGAACGAAAGGCTTGGTCAATCTCATAAGTGTTTCCACTACCATCGTCTTCCCAATCTGCATGACGACTGAATTACCATTATAAGCCCCTTTTATCCCAAAGAAATTATAATAAGGTTCTTGGCTAAGTGCTGATTGGCCACTACTTGATTCTAAAACAGCTTGAGCAATCATCACTGAAGCATAAAGATTTCTTTCTTGACCAATCTGTCGAGCTGTCTCACCGATACTTGTAATAAAATCAGCTGTCGCTGTTGGGGAAACTTGTCCTGATTCAGCAATAACAGCGTGAGCTGCATGTCTGAAAGTGAGGTTAATTCCCAATGTTATACAAGTAACTAAGGTCGAACAAGCTAAAAAGAATTTTGTCACTTGCTTGTCTTTCACGTGGCCTCCTAAAATGTAAGTGCTATCTTAACCCATTATAGCAAAGTTTTCATAAGCTGGCAACGCGATGTCCTGCTCTCAAAAATCAACTTTTTCTACCACTTCTCTAAAAAAGAAAAGGCTTGAATCACTTGATTCAAGCCTTTAATTATTTTAGTGAGCAACAAGGTGTTGGGCAATTTCTTGACCAGATTCTTTAGCTGGGAAGTAAGTTGGCCAGTGTTCCATTTCTTTTAGAATTTCATCTTGGCTACTGTTACCCCAGAAAAGATGGAAGTGTTCAACATCTGTTGATGTGATATTGTGGTCGCTAAATTGAATGTATTTGAATTCGCCAGCGTCTTTGTCATCTGTTTCAAAAAGATAACGAACACCACGGTTACCTTTTTCGTATTTCAAAATTTTGTAACCAACGTATTTGTAAGTGTAGGTATGTTTTTCACCATTTTGAACAAAAGTAACTTTATTTTTCTTACCATCAATGATGATTTGTTCAACATCAGTTTGGTAGCCTTTTGTGTAATAGTCTTTAACTTCTTGAGCAGTTTGTTCACCTTTTGAAGCTTTGGCTTTATAAGCCCAGACAGGATCAAGTGTACCATCAAGAAGGTATGGGTAAGCAGATTGCCATTTTCCTGTCCAGTCACTTAATTTACGATCAGTAACGTCTTTATCTTTGAAATAGCCGTGCTGAACAGTTTTGGTATCATCTGTTTCAGCTTTGATTTCTTTACCTTTAACGTCAGTTGTCAATTTCAAAGCTTTCAGATTTTCTTTCATGACTGAGAAGTAATCTTCGCCAGCTTTGATTTGTTTGTTAGTTAAGCTTTCTAGCGGATTTAAAACTTTTGTTTTTACACCAGCTTCATCTGCTAACGTTGCGGCAACTTTACTTGACGCATTTTCTTCAAAGTAAATGTATTTGATATCGTATTTTTTAACGTATTTTGTAAGGCTTGCAATACGTTTTGCTGATGGTTCTACTTCTGGGGAAATTCCAGCAATTGAGATTTGGTTCAAACCATAATCAAGTGCTAAATAACCAAAAGCAGCATGCTGAGTGACGAAGCTTTTTTGTTTAGCATTCGAAAGTCCATCTGTGTAGGCTTTATCTAAGTCATTGAGTTTTTCAATGTAAGCTGCGCTATTAGCTTTAAAAGTGTCAGCTTTATCAGGGTATTTAGCAACAAAAGCATCTCGGATATTTTCAACCAAGGTAACTGCGCGTTTTGGTGACAACCAAACGTGTGGATCATATTCATGACTATGTCCTTCATGCTCGTCATGGTCTTCACCTTCTTCTTCAGCTGTACCAGCCATGAGAAGCATATCACCGCTTGCTCGAACGATAGTTAGGTTATCAGAATTAATTGATTTTTTGACTTTTTTAACCCATGTTTCCATGCTATCATCCATGTAGACAAACATATCAGCATCTGAAATGGTAGCTACATTTTTGGTAGATGGTTCAAAATCATGTGGTTCAGTCCCTGCTTTAATCAGCATTGATACATTTGCTGTATCTCCCATAACAGCTTTGGTAAATTCATAGACAGGATAAAAAGTTGTTACAACTTTAATCTTGTCATCTGCTGCAACCTGCTTAATGTGGCTAACTTGCCAAACAAGCAAAAGCGCAAGTACATTTATCAATAAAAGAAATTTCTTCTTCATGATGGCTCCTTTTCTTAACTAGTTAATAGTTTACCAGTAAAGTATATCCAAACTTTCAACTTTTTGCAAGCTTTTTTTGTAAATTTTTTCGCCCCGCGTTGTAAAATGAGGTGCAACAAAAAAAGACATGCTCGTCTGATATACTAGAATTCCCCAACTCAGTATAGAAAGCAGATGAACATGTCCACTAATCATTCTACCAAAAAATCGTTATACTCACACCTTTCAGCATCTGAACGCGGAGAAATCAGCGCCTATCTCAAGATGGGAAAGACCCCATCTGAGATTGCTCGTCTGCTTGGGTATCATCGCTCAACCATCAGTCGTGAAATCAAACGAGGAAGTGTTTCTCAGGTTCAAGACAAGAACGGGAAATGAATCTACTCAACGATTTACTTTCCAGATAGTGGTCAACGTGTTTATGAAACCAATCGTCAAAAAAGTGCCTATTATAAACTATCGTACTGCTCCCGGACCTTCTTCAAGAAACTTGAGAAAGTCCTGAAAACGAAGCCTCGTTGTCACAGTGTCGATAGCTTTGTTCAAACTTACCGAGAAAAACATCCACTGGAAGTTATCCCTTCCACCTAGACAGTGTATCGTTACATCAAAGACGGACTGTTGAGGGTTAAACCGATTGATTTACCTAAGATGGTGAGTATCCGAAAACGGTCTAAAGTAACGCCTAAGGCCACGAAGAAAATCTTAGGAAAATCCATTGAAAAACGTCCGGAGTGTATCAATGACCGTTCTGAATTTGGACATTGGGAAATTGATCTCATGCTTGGCAAGAAGACCAAGGGGGAAGCTGTTGTCATGACACTAGTAGAGTGTCAAACGCGATTTGCCATCACTGTAAAACTGGCTAATAAACAAGCAGAAACCATCAATAGGGCTGTTAAGAGCTTACTATCACAGTACCCTATTCGCTCTATCACATCGGACAATGGCTCAGAGTTCAGTAGCTTGTCAGACCTAAAGGTGTGGAAGTCTATTTTTCCCATCCTTATGCTTCTCATGAAAGAGGAACAAATGAAAATTTCAATGGTCTCTTGAGAGAGTTTCTCCCAAAAGGTGTCTCTCTTAACTCACTAACGACAGAAGAACTCAATCACTACATCTCTGCTATCAATGACAGACATAGACAAATTCACAGGTATAAAACCGCAAATATTTTGTTTGGGCTAGCCCAAACAGCTTAACCTCTGGAACTCTAGTTATCAATGAACTTGTTGCACTTGAATTGACAAGTGGGGGTAAATTTTTTCGCTTTCAAAAAAATCCTCTGAAAAATTTCAGAGGATTCATTATTAGTCGCTTACTGAGAAGCGGTTTGTCATAAGATTGCTTGCATCAAAGAGGATTTTATTCAATAGTTTTTGTGTTTCTTCTTGGATGTAATCACTCATCGCTTGGTTTTCAACATCAAAATCAACGTTTTCTCCGTTAGCTAAAGCGGCATCAACACGTTTGATACGGGCATGTCCTGCTGCCATTGTTTTTTCCACATAAGCTTCAATATCACCTTCGTGTTGGTGGAAGTGTGGGTCAGCAATCGCTGCAATCAAACGATTTACCCAATAGAATGAGTCTGTTGAGACATTTTCGCCAGTATTTGCAAAATAAGCTGGTGTAGTTGAAATTTGAGTAAAGAATGGCACTATTGTTCCAAATGGCATTGAACCGTATGCCAACCATTGGATACCTGTTGTGTCGTGTGGTTGGTCAGGTCGCAATTGAAGAATAGCTGTTTGACTTGTGCGGTTGATACCAATTGTACGGAATGTGCGTTGTGTCACAGCATTTCCTTCTGGACCATATGGGTCAAATTCAGTGTCTTGATAGTGGTTGCTCAAAACGTATTTGACATCTTCGATAGTGACTTTACGATAAGGTTTTTGAGCCCATGGAATAAAGAAACTACGTGGGTCTTGCTCGATTTCTGGATTCAAGAAACGTTGCATTGCCCAAGCACGTGGTGTATTGTAGTGGCGGTCCTTATCACGTTGGCTACCAAAAGCATAGCGTGGATTGAAGTGTTCATTTGAGTATGTCAAATCCAAGTTATTATCTTCGATGAATTCACGCAAGTCACTTGAGTACATGTAATCATCAGGATTGTTAAATTCAAAATGGTCAATACCAAGTTGGTTTGGATTTGTCACATAACAATCATCTGGCACACGACGAGCAATCCAGCGGTGTCCACCGACAGTTTCTAACCACCAAATTTCATCAACGTCTGAAATAGCCACACCATTTGATTCATATGTTCCGTATTCTTCTAGGATAGCACCGAGGCGTTCTACCCCTTCACGCGCTGTACGGACATATGGAAGCACCAATGTTAGCATATCTTCTTCACCAATACCAGATTCAACGAGCGGGTCAGCTCCCAAAACACGCGCATTTGTCGTGATAGTTTCTGTCTCACTCATGGCAACATTGGCTTCGTTGATACCAGCTTCTCCCCAGATACCATCTTTACGCAAAGCATCTGGTACTGATGTATAGCGCATTGGGTTGTCTGGCAAATCAATCTCAAATGAAGACAAGACTGATTTGTAATGACGTGGTTGGTCTTCTGGGTTAACCACGATAAATTGTTTCGGTGTGAAGTCACCACTTTGTGAATCTTCAGTTCGAGCAATGATGGTTGAACCATCATATGACGCTTTTTTACCTACTAATATAGTTGTACATGCCATAATATGCTTCTCCTTAACTTTTTCTATAATTCATTTGCAATTTTATTGATTTTACGCAATCGATGATTGACACCGCTCTTGGTCAAGGTCCCCTCCAAGTGGTCTGCGATTTGCTGAATCGAGTAATCAGGATTTTCTACACGAATCTTAGCCACTTGTTGCAATTCAATTGGTAAGGTCTCAAGTCCAACGGTATCCATGATTTTAATGATGTTATTGATGGTCTTCATGCTGGCTGTCACGGTTTTTGCAATGTTAGCTGTTTCCACATTGTTGGCACGGTTAACGTCATTGCGCGTCTCACGCATAATCTTAACTTCTTCAAAGCTTTCTTTACATTCCATCGCTCCGATGACAATCAAGAAATCCATGATATCTTCAGCCTTTTGAAGATAAGTCACTGCTCCATTTTTATGTTCGATAACCTTTGCATCAAGGATAAATTTTCGCATCAAGTTTGCTAAATCTTCGGCGTGGTCTTGATAAACGGAAAAAATTTCCAGTTGATATTTTCCTGACTCTGGGTCACGAATGGTCCCAGTCGCCAAGAAAGCACCACGCAGATAAGCACGTCCCTTATCATCATCTTCTAGGATACTTGGGGTAATTCCCATTTCAATCCCAAAGAAAGAATCAGCCAGCTGCAAGTCGTTCAAAATTTCTCTGACATTTTTAGCAACAAAAACTGTATAAATACGATTCTTACGTAAATTTGTCCTTTGATGGTATTTAATCTCAGGCTGAACCTGGTAAATCGTTTCAATCAATTCATAGATATGGCGGGCTACTTTAGCATTTTCTGTTATGATTGACAAAGTTAGTCCAGCAGCTGTTAAGCCGAGGCTTCCTGACATTTTGATAATAGCTGATAGTTCACTCTTATCAAATCGCGATAAATTCAACAATTCTTCTTTAACTTTTACTGTAAAACTCATCGCTTCTTCATCCTCACAAGGTTCATTAATTCTTCAACGACATAGTTACCATTGTGAAAAGCTCCGCCATTTTCCAAACGAAGAAAATCAGATGAAATCACTCGTTTGACTTGCTTACGAAGCCCTGCAAAATCATGCTCAACTTGAACCAAGTATTCATCAAATTTATTGTGGTCCATGTAATCTTGCGGCACTTTTTGAATATTGACGAGAACCGTATCAATAACATCTTTACCAAGATGACGATTGAGCACTTCGACGTGGTCAGCATCCGTAAAATATTCGGTTTCACCATATTGCGTCATGATGTTACAAACATAAGCAACTTCAGCTTTGGTATCAACAAGTGCCTGCTTGATTTCAGGAATAACCAAGTTTGGCAAAATTGATGTAAACAAAGAACCAGGTCCAAGGACAATCATGTCACTATCCATGATTGCATCAACTACTTTGCGACTGGCAGTTGGTTCGTCGTCATTGTAAGTATTGGTCACATAAACATGGTCAATCATTCCTTGATAACCAGCGATATGACTCTCACCAGCGACTTCATAGCCATCTTTAAAAACAGCATGCAAAGTCAATGGGTTTTCACTTGCTGGATAAATTTTCCCTGTAACGTGAAAGAATTTTGTCAAAATCTGCATGGCGCTGTAAGTAGAACCTTCCATTTCAGCGATTCCTGAAATGATAAGATTTCCAAGAGGGTGTCCAGCAAGCGGACCATCCCCTTCAGCAAAGCGATATTGAAAGACTTTTTCGTAAAACTTAGGCATATCACTCATAGCCACCAGGACATTTCTAAGGTCTCCAGGTGGTGTCAGTTGCATAACCGAACGCAAAGCTCCTGAACTACCGCCATCATCAGCGACCGTTACGATGGCTGTAATATCGACCTCTTCGTGTCTTAAACTACTTAAAATAACTGGAATCCCTGTTCCTCCACCGATAACGGTAATTTTAGGTTTTCTCATGAACGGTTCACAGTCTCCTTGCGACGATTTTTATCGCGGTGGGTTTCATTGACTACCCAGTCCGCTTCTAACTCTTCAGCTAAGCGATGAGCAAAGGCAACACTTCGGTGTTGACCTCCTGTACAACCAATAGCAATGGTCAATACAGATTTTCCTTCTTTTTTGTAGCCCGGCAAAATAGGTTTAATGAGACCAATCAAATGTTGGTAGAAATCTTCTGATTCTTCATGATTCATGACATAATCATAAACGTCTTTTTCAAGGCCAGTTTGATTACGAAGTTCTGGTTTGTAGTATGGATTTGGCAAGAAGCGTACGTCAAATACCAAGTCTGCATCGAGTGGTAAACCAAATTTGAAACCAAAACTCATGACTTCAATACGAAATGAAGCTTGATTTTCATCACTTGTAAATTGTTCAGAAATTGTCTTACGCAATTGACGAGGGGTTAATTCTGTTGTATCAACCACATTTTGGCTCAAGTTTTTCAAAGGTGCAAGCAACTCACGTTCTAACTTGATTCCATCTAAAATACGTCCGTCAGCTGCCAACGGGTGACTACGACGTGTCTCTTTATAACGAGCTACCAATTCGCCATCTGTTGCATCTAAGAAAAGAATCTTGAAGTCGATTTTTGGATTTGAATCAATTTTATCTAAAACAGAAGTAATTTCGTTGAAGAAGAGACGACTACGCATGTCCACCACAAGAGCAACACGATTATTGTCACTTGTTTTTTCAACTAATTCAATAAATTTTGGCACCAAAGTTGGTGGCATGTTATCGATGGTAAAATACCCTAAATCTTCAAAGGATTGAATGGCAACTGTCTTACCAGCACCGCTCATCCCAGTTACAATAACTAAGTTAATCTCTTTATCAGACATTTTCTTCGCTCCTTCTCATTTTTTCAATTTGACCTACTAAACGCACCTGTTCTTCCTGCATACTCACTAATTGTTTTGTCAAAGAAGCTAACATTTCCGTTTGTAATTTCTGAATTTCTAGTAAATCCGACTGATCTTGCTGAACTAAGTGATCCAATTTTGTATGTAACAATCGAATACCTTCTTCTGATACCTTATTAACATTGTAATCATTCTTAGCTTGCAAGCGATCATAGTCAGAAGCACGGTTCTGGCTCATCATAATCAAAGGAGCTTGAAGCGCAGCTAGTGTTGACAAGGCAAGGTTTAACAAAATAAATGGATATTTGTCAAATACAATGCCAAAGGGCTTCAAAACATTCAAAGCCATCCAAACTCCCATAAAGCAGATGAAGGTAATAATAAAGGTCCAAGACCCACCAAAACGAGCCACATCATCCGCAATTTTTTGTCCAAAGGTGATCTTTCTGTCCAATTGGTCTTGGACATCTAAAGCTGTATAACCTTGGTGCTTAGTCGTGTCGTAAACAGCTTCACGGACGTAGTCATTTTTGCGATTAGCTTTATCGATAATCTCCTCTAAAAAAAGAAGACGGTAATAAGTCAGATTCTTATAGCTAATAAAGGCACCACTAGCAATATCAGGATGCTTCTTTTTGATAATCTCTTGTAATCTAATATCCAGAGAATCGATGATAACGCCCTCTTCAATTGGATAATCGTGATGATCAATGCTATCTTGTATTAGTTGTTTTTGACTCATAAGATCCTTCTTTCTGTCTCTTCCATTATACCAGAAATAAAACAAAAAAGCTGACTTCTCAGCTCTTTTCTACTAATCTTCTCGATCGATGATGACGCCTATAACAGTAAGGTGGCCGTTACTAACCAAGGTCAAAACCAAGCGGCTAGTTCTTTTGCTGGTATTGAAAAATTTGACTTAATCCACCAAAGTAAAGTCCCTGTAAAAATACTCGTTAAGTAAGCCACAACAAAATCAGTCGGGACTTGCTCGCCAGATTCAGTGACATTTAGTTTCGCAAGCAAATGATCATATTTTTCATGTACCAAACTTCCAAATTCTTCTTGCATGACTTCCTGAGAAATGCTTTTTAGAACAATTTTAGCAATCGCAGCATTTTTCTCCAATCCATGATAAAACTCCGTTAAAAGTTTCTCAGCTCGCTTAACTTTTACGCGTTCACCATTTGTAATCTGTGCTGCATCAATCATGTCAGACATTTGCTCTAGAACTTGTTGCTGAATCCCTTTTTGAAGGTCATCTTTGTCCGCATAATGTGCATAAAAAGTGGCACGATTAATCATGGCTTCATCAGCAATATCTTGTACCGTAATTTTCTCATAAGGTTTCTCGCTGAGAAGTTTGGCAAAGGCATCAAAAATCAATTTTTCTGTTCTCAAATAACGAATATCAGTAAGTTTCATGAGCTATTCCTCCGAGATAAACAACAGATTGTCGGGGATGTGTTGCTTAAACAACACAAGTTAAAAAATTAGCGATTGCAATTGACAATGAGTGTTTTATAATACTATTATAACAAACACTCTGTTGAATAAGCAACATTCTGTTGTGACATTAACAGCGTGTGAGATAAGTAAGAAAGGATTGAAATAGTGTTAAAGAACAGTCGATGTAACTACATTATTCGTTGCTAGATAATGAGTCATTTTAGGAATGATATTTATCTACTACCTTCTAACACTTTTAGGTTTTTTATTAATGTATAAAGCAGGTATAGATGTCGGATCGACCACTGTTAAAGTTGTCATTTTTGACGATAATTATCAGTTACTATTTTCAAGTTACGAGCGTCACTTTTCAGACGTCAAAACAGCAACTATCAAGGTTTTAAATGAAGCCATTTCTGAAATCGGCGATCAAACTGTCACTATTGCCATTACTGGTTCTGGGGGTATAGCTTATCTGATGTGGCTGAAATTCCTTTCGTCCAAGAAGTTATTGCTGCGACTACTACCGTTGAAAAATTCATTCCACAAACTGATGTGGTAATCGAGCTTGGTGGTGAAGATGCCAAAATGACTTTCTTTGGCGATACCCTTGAACAACGCATGAACGGAACATGTGCCGGCGGTACAGGAGCTTTCATCGATCAGATGGCTGGACTTTTAAAAACAGATGCCAACGGGGTCAATGAGCTTGCCAAAGGTTACGAAACCATTTACCCAATTGCCAGTCGTTGTGGGGTATTTGCTAAAACTGACGTCCAACCTTTAATTAATGAAGGGGCCAGAAAAGAAGACATTGCCGCTTCGATTTTCCAAGCTGTTGTCAATCAAACCATTGCTGGATTAGCTTCTGGGCGTAAAATCACTGGAAATATCGCCTTTCTTGGTGGACCGCTCTTTTTTATGAGTGAACTTCGTAAGCGTTTCATTGAAACCCTTGATATCAAACCAGAACATGTGATTTTCCCTGAAAATCCACAACTTTTCGTTGCCATAGGAGCTGCTCTTGATGAGAACCAAACTCAAATCAGCTTATCTGGAATCATTCATAACTTAGAAAATAATAGCTCACAATCTCTAGTTCCTAAAAATACTCTTGATGTTCTTTTCAAAGATCAAGCTGAACTGGATGCTTGGCACGCCCGTCACGATAAAGCTAGCGTTGAATACAAAGACATTACCACTGCTTCTGGGCCTCTTTTCCTTGGTATCGATGCAGGCTCAACTACTTCAAAAGTTGTCCTCACAGATCCTAAAGGAGCTATTTTATTCCAACACTACGGCAATAACCAAGGACAACCTCTTGAAAATGTCATTGCTATCCTAAAAGAACTTTACCATCAATTGCCAGAAGATGCTTTCATTGCTCGTTCTTGCGTGACTGGATATGGTGAAAATTTGATTAAAGCAGCTCTTCACGTTGATTACGGTGAGGTTGAAACCGTAGCTCACTTCAAAGCAGCTAATTACTTCAACCCAGGGGTTGACTTTATCCTTGATATTGGTGGTCAAGATATGAAAGCCATGAGTGTGCGTGATGGCGCTTTATCGAGTATCCAACTAAACGAAGCTTGCTCTTCAGGTTGCGGCTCATTTATTGAAACCTTTGCCAAATCTCTTAAATACGATGTCAAAGATTTTGCCAAAGTCGCTCTTCTTGCTAAGCACCCCGTTGACCTCGGTTCACGCTGCACAGTCTTTATGAACTCTAAGGTAAAACAAGTTCAAAAAGAAGGGGCAACTGTTGCTGATATTTCCGCAGGACTTTCATACTCTGTCATCAAAAACGCCCTTTACAAAGTTATCAAATTAAAACGCCCCGAAGATTTGGGTGAGAAAATCGTCGTTCAAGGTGGAACTTTCTACAATGAAGCCGTTCTTCGTGCCTTTGAACTCGTCAGCGAACGCGAAGTCGTTCGACCAAGCATTGCTGGACTTATGGGAGCTTATGGCTGTGCTATTATCGCTAAGGAAAAATACGAAGATGAATTAGCCAACCAAGAAGCTGCTCTTGAAGTCAGCGCGGCACAGTAAAGGAGGGATTGCATGACTGAAATATCACTTACAGCCAATCGCACAAAATCAAGTTTGATGGGACTTGAAGAACTTGATCACTTTACCACTCAAAAAGAGTTTACCCGTTGCGGCATGTGTGAAAATAACTGTGCCTTAACGGTTACCATCTTTAACGACGGTTCAAAATTCGTTACTGGTAACCGCTGCGAACGCGGTGCTGAAAAAGTTACTAAAATCAAATTTGACCGTAGCAACCAAAAAGAAAATCTGGTTGATTACAAATATAAAAAAATCTTTAAATTTAAAGCACTGTCAAAACGTGACGCTGTCCACGGTGTCGTTGGGGTTCCACGTGTACTTAACATGTATGAAAATTACCCACTTTGGCACACTGTTCTTACTGACTTGAAGTTCCGTGTTCAAATCTCACCAAAATCAGACAAACGATTATTTGAAAAGGGAATTGAAACTATCCCAAGTGATACCGTTTGTTACCCTGCCAAAATGGTGCACGGTCACATTCAAAGTTTAATCGAGCGCAAAGTGGATGCCATTTTCTACCCTAGTGTCATTTACGAACAAATTGAAAATAGCAAAGCGCCTAACCACTACAACTGCCCAATCGTTCAAAGTTATCCAGAAGTCATCGAAAAAAACATGGACCCTATCCGCAATGGTGAGGTCAAATACTTCCATCCATTTGTTAACTTGGCCGACCATAAATCTGTTGTCAAATCACTTGTCAAAAGCTTTGCTGATTATAATGACATTACAGAAGCTGATATTCGCGAAGCCGTTGAACATGGCTATCAAGTCTTAACTGACTTCAAGAAAGATTTACAAGATAAGGCTGATGAGCTCCTTAGTAAACTAGCTCTCAACGACGAAAAAGCAATTGTGCTTTCTGGACGCCCATATCACCTCGACCCAGAAATCAACCATGGGATTGCTAACATCATCACCCAAGAAGGTTTCCACGTTTTAACAGAAGATATGGTAGCTGGACTTGAAGAAGTTTCAGGTTTACGCGTGGTTAACCAATGGGTTTACCACTCACGTCTTTACGCTGCTGCTAAAGTCGTTTCTAAAAATCCTAACCTTGAATTAGTCCAATTAAACAGCTTTGGTTGCGGGCTTGATGCCGTCACAACTGATCAAGTTGAAGAAATCATGCGAGCTCACAACAAGCTTTACACCGTCCTAAAAATCGACGAAGGAAGCAACCTTGGTGCCATCCGTATTCGTCTTCGTTCTCTTAAAGCTGCTGTTGAAGAACGTGACAAGAAAGCTAAAAAAGCTAATCTCAATCATATTTTCAATCAAGTTCCACAATTTACCAGCAAAGCTGATGAAGAAAGCATAGAACCTACCTTCACAAAAGATATGAAGAAGAAACACACCCTTCTCATGCCAATGCTTTCACCAATTCACCAAAATGGTCTAATTGAAGAAGCCTTCAAACAAGCTGGCTATAATATTGTGATTCTCCCAGCTATGGACAGAAAAGCTGTTGATGTTGGTCTAAAATTTGTTCATAACGATGCTTGCTACCCAGCTATCATCACTATCGGCCAATTGCTCGAAGCACTTCAAAGTGGTAAGTACGACCTCGACAATACCAGCGTCATGATGACTCAAACTGGTGGAGGTTGCCGTGCAACCAACTACATTCCGCTCTTGCGAAAAGCCTTAAAAGATGCTGGCTATCCTCAAATTCCTGTGGTTTCCGTCTCCATGGGAAATCAAGGTACAGAAGAAACACCTGGTTGGAGTTTAACCTTACCATTTGTCAAACGTCTGCTTATCAGCGTACTTTACGGTGACCTTTTTGAACGAGTGCTCTACCGCGTTCGTCCTTATGAAGCCGTTCCAGGTTCTGCCAATGCCTTATACGAAAAATGGCTTGAAATCGCTCGTAAGAATGTCAAATCAGGCTCTTACTTCGAATTCAACCACAACATGAAACGAATCATTAAAGACTTTGATAATCTTGAAACCATCGACTTTGGTCAAAAACCACGTGTTGGTGTGGTTGGAGAAATCTTGGTCAAATATGCCCCTACAGCTAACAACGACATTGTTGCTATCATTGAAAATGAAGGTGGTGAAGCCGTTGTGCCAGACTTGATTGGCTTTATGAATTACTCACTCTTCAACCAAATTTGGAAAGCCGATGAGCTCAATATGAGCCAAAAATCAAAACGCCTAGCAAAACTTGGTATCGATGCATCAATCTTCTTGAAAAACCAATAAACAAAGCTCTTGAAAAATCTGAGCGTTTCGAAGGTATCGAATCAATCTATGATATCGCTAAAGGTGCCGAAAAAGTCGTTTCAATCGGTAACCACACTGGTGAAGGTTGGTTCTTGACTGGTGAAATGATTGAATTACTCAACAATGGTGTTAAAAATATCGTTTGTCTTCAACCATTTGGTTGTCTTCCAAACCACATCGTCGGAAAAGGAATGCTAAAAGAACTCCGCCGACAATTCAAAGGTGCCAATATCTCACCAATCGATTATGACCCAGGTTCATCAGAAGTTAACCAATTGAACCGTATTCGCTTGATGATGACAACCGCTAAAAAAATGCAAAAAAGCAAATTAATCAATCTAACGCAATAGAAAAGTCGCCGAGAGAATAGCGAACTTTTTTCGTGTCAAATAATATTAAGAGAACATCTAGTCGAGATAAGCGATGACTTCAATTTCTACCTTGACGTCTTTTGGCAAACGAGCAACTTCAACAGCAGAGCGCGCTGGAAAATCAGCTTTAAAAGCCGTAGCGTAAACTTCATTAAATGGAACAAAGTCATCCATGTCACTTAAGAAACATGTCGTTTTAACCACATGGTCAAAATCAGTACCTGCTTCTGCTAAAATCGCAGAAATATTTTTAAGAACTTGTTTGGTTTGTTCTTGAATGCTTGTCCCAATAACTTCACCAGTTTCAGGTGACAAAGGAACTTGACCTGAAGCAAAAAGGAAGTTACCAACAACTTTTCCTTGAACGTAAGGACCAATTGCTGCTGGCGCTTTGTCCGTGTGAATTGTTTTCACCATAAATTTTCACCTTCTCTCAAATAGATTAGGATTATTATAACAAAATATTCTGAAAATTGAAACATATTAATAAGTAAAAATACATTTATTTTCAAATATTTACAAAAAAGCAAATTATTTATATAATAGAAGGCGTGCATAATCAAAAGTACTACTTTTGGACTGGTTCGAAAACTCCCAGAATAAAAAACTAGCTATCTACAAATTGAGACCTGCTCTTTGTTGAGCATCTTTTTTGAGTGGCTTTGTTTTTTAGAAAACAAGGTCCTTTTTATTTTTTATAAATATTTTTAAGAAAGGAGGAAAGGATGACTAAGCAAAAAATTATTATCGATTGTGATCCTGGTATCGACGATACACTAGCACTACTTTATGCCCTCAAACATCCAAATTTAGAAGTGGTTGCAATCACCATCGTCGCTGGAAATTGTCCAACAGATCTCGCGTTAAAAATACTTTTACAAGCCTAGAACTGCTTGATCGACTAGATGTTCCTGTCTACCAAGGAGCTAGTACACCGCTGACACGAGATTACGTTTCTGCCCAAGATACTCATGGTATGGACGGTCTTGGCGAAAATAATTTCCCACTCAAACACACTCCTCATGTTCAAGAAAAATCAGCAGAGCAATTTTTAGCCGATTACTTTAAAGCCCCTAAAGATACTTCTATCATTGCCCTAGGTCCTTTAACCAATATCGCAAAAGCTCTTGAAATAAATCCTAAGCTCGGCGAAAACTGTCACCGTTTTGTCAGCATGGGAGGAAATTTCAAATCACATGGCAATTGTTCACCTGTTGCTGAATACAACTACTGGTGCGACCCTCATGCGGCACAAATCACTTTTGAACGTTTAGGTCGCAAAGTTGAAATGGTTGGACTTGATACCACTCGCCATATTGTCTTAACACCAAATCATTTAGAATATATGAGTCGTATTAATGCTGAAATGACAGCATTCATTACAAAAATCACCCGTTTTTACTTTGATTTTCACTGGGAATACGAACATATCATTGGCTGTGTGATTAATGACCCTCTTGCATTGGCATATTTTGTCAACAGCGAGGTCTGCTCAGGTTTTGAGGCTTACACTGATGTTGTTACTGACGGCATCGCTATTGGGCAAACTGTCGTCGATCAATACGATTTTTACCACAAACCTAAGAACAGTACTATTTTGACTCAGGTTAACCCAAGCCTATTCTGGAAGATTTTCTAACCGTACTTTTAGATGCACAAAAAGACATCATTCAAGATGATCTCAAAAATCTGAAGTTAGAAAGTTAAATTATGAAAAATTCATCAATTCGTATCATTTCTTTTATGGCAATTGCATTGCAATTAACTATATTGGCGCAAATATCGCTTTATTCTTACGTCTGCCAATTTATCTTGATATGATTGGAACATTGTTGGTCGCTGTTGTCTTTGGACCATGGCTTGGTGCTGGTACTGCTATTGTCAGTGCTTGATTAGCTGGATGACGACTGATATCTTTGCTATTTACTTTGCACCTGTAGCTATCGTAGCTGCTTTTATTACAGGTTTCTTAGTTAAAGAAACAAGCAAATCAAAAGACTTAATCTGGAAAAGCTTACTTGTCTCACTTCCTGGAACAGTTGTTTCATCAAGTATCACAGTCATTCTTTTCCATGGTATTACTTCAAGTGGTTCTGGCATCTTGGCACAAATTCTTCACGGCTTAGGCATTGACATGACAGCAAGTTTAGTTTTGGTTCAAGCCATTACTGACTATGCTGACCGTCTCATTAGCCTTGCTTTAGTACTTGCTATCATCAAATCACTCAAAACTTTTGCGCCAAACCTTATGACTGCTAAAAACTAAAAAAATCCCAACCAATTTGGCTGGGATTTTAACTTATGTCAAGGTCTGGCAAGCAATCGAAGCAATTGCCTCGTGCTTTCCTAAATCAGAAAAGTGTTCCTGCAAAGCTCTGATAAAAACGTTTTACTAAAGAAAGTATCACTTATTAAGCTTTTAAAGCTATCTGAAAGAGCTTCTTGCCAGATTTGTAAATCATGCTCAACTAAACCTACTTGTCGTTTAATCTGTTCTAAAAGCGGGTGTGAAACCTTCTTAGGTCTAGTGCAATACAAAATGTCTTATCAAAAAAGGTAATTTTCGCGATATAAGTTATCATGTCAATCACCTCTTACGAAAATTTTAGCAAATATTCCTTAAACAAACTTAAAAAGCCTGAACTCAAAAGTTCAGGCTTTAATAATCTTTATTTATTAAGGTTTAATATCATTCCTTAGTCAAATCTCGCCTCACTTCGCTCCGCTAATTTGACACGCTAAGTCCTATTGGCACTTAGCTAAAGGACTGACTAGCTTCTAGAATGAAAAAGTTTCATTCCCATTCTAAAAGCGTCGCGGTCAACTTTCTAAGGTTTAATACGGTGTAGCATACGTGGGAATGGAATGGCTTCACGAATGTGTTTAGTTCCAGCTACGAATGTTACCATACGTTCGATACCGATACCGAATCCAGCGTGTGGCACTGAACCATATTTACGAAGGTCAAGGTAGAATTCATATTCTGATTTATCCATACCAAGAGCATCCATTTTAGCAACAAGTGTATCGTAGTCATCTTCACGAACTGAACCACCGATGATTTCTCCGTATCCTTCTGGTGCAAGAAGGTCAGCACACAAGACGCGTTCTGGGTTACCAGGAACTGGTTTCATGTAGAAGGCTTTGAAGCTTGCTGGATAGTTGATAACAAATGTTGGTACACCAAAGTAGTTTGAAATCCAAGTTTCGTGTGGTGAACCAAAGTCGTCTCCGTGTTCTAGGTGTTCGTAATCAGCATCTTCATCATTTTCGTGTTCTTGAAGAAGATCGATAGCATCATCGTAAGATACACGTTTGAATGGTTCTGCAATGTATTTTTTAAGCAAATCAATATCACGTTCCAAAATTTCAAGAGCTTGTGGAGCACGGTCAAGAACACCTTGGATAAGGGCTTTAACGTAAGCTTCTTGAAGATCAAGAGATTCTTCGTGTGATAGGAATGAATATTCAGCATCCATCATCCAGAACTCAGTCAAGTGACGACGAGTTTTTGATTTTTCAGCACGGAATACAGGACCAAAGTCAAAGACACGACCAAGTGCCATAGCACCAGCTTCAAGGTACAATTGACCTGATTGGCTCAAGTAAGCAGGTGTACCAAAGTAGTCAGTTTCAAACAATTCTGTTGAATCTTCAGCAGCGTTTCCTGACAAGATTGGGCTATCAAATTTGATGAAACCATTTTTATCAAAGAAATCATATGTAGCGTAGATGATAGCGTTACGGATTTGCATGATAGCCATTTGTTTACGTGAACGCAACCACAAGTGACGGTGATCCATCAAGAAATCAGTACCGTGTTCTTTTGGAGTGATTGGGTATCTTCTGAATAACCAACGATTTTAAGGTCAGTCACATCAAGTTCGTAACCAAATTTTGAACGTGAATCTTCTTTAACGATACCTGTAATAAGGATAGAAGTTTCTTGCTAAGGTGTTTAACTGTGTTGAATTTTTCAGTTCCTTCTTCTTCACCATATTTTTCAATAAAGTTTGGTTTGAAAGCAACTGCTTGGAAGAATGCTGTCCCGTCACGAAGTTGTAAGAAAGCAATTTTTCCTTTTCCTGATTTGTTAGCTACCCAAGCCCCGATTGTGACTTCTTCACCAACATGATTTTTAACATCAATAATTGATACGTAATCTTTAGACATAATTCCTCTTTTCAAATATTACTCTGACACTTTTGTCAGTTTAATCTTATTAATTTTAGTTTTTGAACTACTGATAGTAATGCGGTAAGTCAATTCTTTTTTACCGCCTTCCCAATCTTGGCAATAGGTTAAATGAAATTGCGTCTGACCAGCTTCTTTGACTTTTCCGGTCACACGACTGTAGCCATCAGACCCTACTCGATTGTCTTTACTAGGATAAGCTTGATAAACAATATCATCTAAGGTGCAATTTTCCTTATTCACATCACTGGCAGTCCAAGTATAACCAGTTGTGCTGTTGCTAGCCAGATCAATTTCAAAACGCATGCCCTTGGAAGTAACCGAGTAATCCCCCAGTTTGGTTAATTCTGGGGAAGTTGGTTTAAAATGAATGCCAAGTCCAACTGCAACAATTCCTGAAAAAGCAACTAATGCAATAATAAGTTTTCGTTTTTTGGACATCTTATTTTTCCATGAATGCTTTCAAACGTCTTACAGCTTCTTTCAAAGTATCCATATCAGTCGCATAGCTCAAACGAACATTCTCAGGAGCACCGAAACCAGCACCAGTAACAAGAGCTACTTCTGCCTCTTCAAGAATAGCTGTTGTAAAAGCAGTCACATCAGTGAAGCCTTTCATTTCCATCGCTTTTTTCACGTTAGGGAAAGATAGAAAGCACCTTGAGGTTTAATCACTTCAAAACCAGGAACTTCGCAAAGCAATGGATAAATGGTATTAAGACGTTCTTCAAAAGCCTTACGCATAACTTCAATAGAATCTTGTGAACCAGTAAATGCTTCGATTGCTGCGTATTGTGAAACTGCCGTTAAGTTTGATGTTGTTTGGCTGATAACTCTTGCCATACCTGAAATGATTTCTTCATTACCAACCGCAAAACCAACACGCCAACCAGTCATGGCATAAGTTTTTGAAGTACCATTTACAACAACTGTTTGATTTCTGATAGCTTCAGAAATTGTTGAAATTGGTGTAAATTCATTTCCATTATATACCAAACGACCATAAATATCGTCTGCCAAGATTAAGATGTTGTGTTCAACAGCCCAATTACCAATTACTTCTAATTCATCACGGCTGTAAATCATACCAGTTGGATTAGATGGTGAATTCAATAATAAAACCTTTGTTTTATCTGTACGAGCAGCTTCAAGTTGTTCAACAGTAGCTTTGAAGTTATTTGCTTCAGTTGTCGCAACTGTTACGGGAACACCATCAACCATTTTAACTTGATCGACATAAGACACCCAACATGGTGTTGGAATAATAACCTCATCGCCTGGATTAAGAACAGTTGTAAAGAAAGTATAAAGAATGTATTTAGCGCCTGTTGCAACAACCACTTGATTACGATTAACTGAATAACCGTAGAAATTTTCCATGTAATTGTTGATTGCATCCTTCAATTCTGGAAGACCAGAAGCGACAGTGTAGAAGCTTGCTTTACCATTTTGAATAGCTTCAACTGCTGCATCTTGGATATTCTTAGGAGTTACAAAATCTGGTTCTCCTAAAGTTAGTGATAAAATATCACGTCCTTGCGCTTTCAAGGCTTTGGCACGCGCACTCGCTGCTAAAGTCACACTTTCTTCCATGTTCAACACGCGATTTGATAAGTTTGTCATATGCCTCCTTCTTCACGAGCTCACTTGTTTCAAAATTCACAAGATAATAACCATCAGTAGCTGTGACTTCCCAAATTGGAGTCTTGCCATCAATTCCGTAAACAACTTTTGAAATGCCAGTCGCACCATTAGCAGCTGCTACTTGCTCAGCTTGCTTACGATTAATCCCATCAGTGACAGAATAGACAAATACCTTACCATTGTCTTCACCTACAGCAACAATCTTCTGATCACCTGAGGCTGTCGTTCCAAAAACACTGTAATAGGTCTTAGAACCATTGTAAAGGTCAACAGAAGATGTTTGAACCAAATCAGCTTTTTCAATGGCTACTTGGGTCGCTAGTTTTTCTGCGCGACGTTTTGGCTGAATCGCTAAATCCAAAACAGTTGCAGCAGAAAGCAAGAGAACTAATAAAATCAAGCTAAAACCAAGTAAATACTGTTTTACTGGTGTTAATTTTTTCATTTACTTCTCCCCTTTTGTTTATCTCTTTTATTATAGCAGAAAATTCTTTATTTCAGTGAGACTCTTTGAAAATTTTTGATGAGAAATGTAAAATTCTTCAGATAAAGCATCATTGATGATTCTTCCGTACGATTTTGTCAAAATTCGTGGGTCAAGCAAAAGCACCGCCGAGCGTTGCTTCTCACGTCGCATAGTTCTTCCGATAGCTTGTTTTAGTTTTAAAATAGCTAACGGCAAAGAATAATCATTGAAAGGCGATTTAGCTTGCGCTAGCAAATGATTACTGATTTTCTGAACAAATAAATCCTTAGGATTTTCAAACGGTAAACGTGTAATAACCTCAATCATTTTATCAGATTGCACAAAGTCCACACCTTCCCAGAAAGCACCAGTCCCAAGTAAAATATGACTTTCACCGCGTTCAAAACGACGCTTAACATTGTAAGCTGTCCCGTTTTTCTCTTGTGTCAGATGATGAAGTTCCATCTCATCCAAACGTTCAGAAACATCAAACATGGCTTTCTTAGAGTTAAATAGCACTAGCATCTGCTCATCTAATTGTCTAATCTGATAAATTCGCTCAGCAATCGCATCAGCGTATGCTTCATCAGAGATTTCAGCAACATTTGGCATTTCTTCATCAATCCAAATGCGTTGTGACGTTTGCTTCTCGCGCTCAATGCTCATGTAATGATACTGCTCAAAGCCAAGCAAATCTGCTAGACTAACTTGCGGACTAATGTGCAGAGTCGCAGAAACCATGTAAGTCTTGCGTGTTTCTGGCAAGAAGTCTTGGAAATTCAAGAGTTCACCACTACTTGCATTCAAATAGGTCTGACGTTTTTCATTTTCAAAACTTGTCTCAAACCAAAAATCCGTAAATGGCTGTGCAAATAAAGCTAACAAATCTTCCAAGCACAGATAACGCCACTTAGGATTAAGAGCAAGCAACTCTTTAGCAGCTTGTTCTACTCGGTGAGCATCTTCTGTCGTCACATAAATTTCTTGATTTTGATAAAAACGAGTTTCTAAATGGCTTAGTTGGAATGATAAGCTTTCAATCAAACGTTTTTCAAGCGTCGGAAGAGCAGCATCCAAATGCTTTTCAAGTTTTTGAACCAACTGCGTTACATTAACACGGCGACGTGAAAATTGTTCTAGATTCAAAATCAATTTTGCGCTTCATCAAATACCAAAATTTCTTAGCCGCAAAAGCCTTATCATCTTGAACACGTTCTAAGAAATACGCATGATTAATAATTAAAAGCTTACTGTGCTTAGCATTTTCATAAGTGCGATTCCAAAAATCGACATCCTTATATAAGGATTTTTCACTCAGATTCCCATCATGCTTAATCTGTTCAAAATAAGTTTCAAAGGAGTATTTTTGTCTGATTTCGTCCAAATCACCCGTTAAGGTCTCAGTCAACCAGACAAGCAATTGCATCTTGTAGCGATTAACTAAGCGATTATCCCCTTCTCGGTGCAAGGTTTCAGCAAAAGAATCTAACTTAATATAATTGCCAGGTCCTTTGATGGATTGGCAAGAAATGTGAAAGACTTCTTGAATCTTTTTAGCTTCATTGGCCATGATTTGGTCTTGCAAAATTTTTGTTGGCACTGAAACAATAATTTGTTCATCTTGTGCTAACTGCAAAAGTGGCAAAAGATATCCATAAGTCTTTCCGAGACCAGCCTGAGCTTCTAAGAATGAGATTTTTGAACTTTGAAAATCATCTTTAACCATCTGAGCAAAGCGAGTTTGCTTCTCACGCGCATCCAAGCCTAAAAGCGCCATATTTAACTCAAAATCATCAGACAGCTTACGCTCACTGCCAATGGTTTTAGCACGTCGTAAAATCAAACCACTAACTTCTTGGTAGTCTTTTTTTGACATGACTTTTGCTTTTTTAAAGCTCTCCTCAACCAACATCCCCGTTTCAAATAAGAGATTATCAGAAAAAGGCAAGAGTTGTTCTAGCAGTTCTTTTGGCAGACTTTCCATTTTTTTCTTTTAGTTTTAACAATAGCTGAGCAGTCGCATAAGCATCAGAAATAGCCGTGTGCGCATCTGTCAAATCTAGTTGTAAAACATCTGCTAAATGTCCTAGTGTATATTTTTCAAGAGTTGGATAAAAAACTTGTGATAGCTCAACCGTATCAACAAGTGGCGTACGTAATTCGTACCCTTCTAAGAATAATTTTTCTGCTAAAAGATTGGCATCAAATTTCACATTGTGAGCCACAAAAACACAATCCGAAATCAAGTGATAAATTTCTTGAGCAACTTGTGAAAAATCTGGCGCTTTTGCCAATTGCTCATCTGTTATCCCCGTTAAATGAATAATGTGTTCAGTTAAGGCCTCGTGCGGATTAACATCCGTTTGATAGGTCTTCACAATCTGATTATTTTCAATAATGACAATGCCAACCTGAATAATTTCTGCCATTGCATGGGCACCTGTTGCCTCCAAATCCACAACAGCATATTTTTGAGAATTAACTTGCATCATAACATTTAAATTATACCATTTTTAAAGCCCACATTCACCTAATCCAAAAAATAAGATAGTGAAAAAATGGCTTTTAGCAAAAGAGAATTGTATGACTTTTAAAGACTTTTTTGATACACTTTTTTTTATGAAGATTTTTAGATTATTAAACCACGTTGCACGTGAAAATACCTACTTATTGGTCAATGACCAAGCTATCATTGTTGTTGACCCTGGTAGCAATACAGATAAAATTAAAGAAAAAATTACGGCTATTGATAAGCCTGTAGCTGCTATTTTAATCACCCACGCTCATTACGACCATATCATGGGGCTTGATGTGATTCGTGATACTTTTGGGCAGCCACCTGTTTATATCTCTGAAAAAGAAGCGTCTTGGCTTTATTCCCCAAAAGATAACTTTTCAGGCTTAGACCGTCATACTGATATGGATGATGTGATTTTAAAACCTGCTGAACACCACTTCCAATATCAAGAAGATTATGTATTAGCTGGTTTTCGTTTTCAAGCACGTCAAACACCAGGACATTCGTGGGGAAGTGTTTCACTAGTTTTCCCTGATGATGAGCTTGTTATCACCGGTGATGCGCTCTTTCGTGAAACCATTGGGCGTACTGATTTGCCAACTGGTAACACAGTACAATTACTAAATAGTATCGAAACTGAACTCTTTAGCCTTCCAAATCACTTCACCGTATACCCTGGCCATGGTCGTGAAACGACTATTGCACATGAAAAGAATTTTAACCCGTATTTTAACACACTATGAACAAACTAAAAAATATCTACTCTATTTTTTAGTTTGTTTAACAACTCTGCTTGTTCTAGGCCTTGGTTTTATTCGTTATAAAACTACCAAGCACATCAAAGTTCTATGGCAACTGCTAAATCCGCTAAAATCACCAAAGACTATCTACTGTTTGAAAGTAAAGAAAGCACAAAAGCAACTATTATCTTTTATCAAGGTGCTGTCGTTGAGGAAAAAGCCTACGCTGGCTTAGCTAATGATTTAACCAAGTCAGGATATAATGTTTACATTTTGAAAACACCCCTAAATCTTCCTGTGCTATCGAGTAAAAAAGCTTTAACCGTCATCAAAGAAAAGAACTTAAAAAATGTCTACCTCGCTGGACACTCACTAGGTGGCGTTGTTGCCTGCATGAACGCTGATGCAGCCAAAACAGACGTTACTGGTTTAATTCTTCTTGCAAGCTATCCAAGTGAGAAAACAGACTTATCAAAAGACAAGCTAAAAGTTCTCTCAATCACAGCTAGCAAAGATAAAATCCTTAAATGGGACCAGTATAACAAAGCTAAAAAGAGACTTCCACAAGATACAAAATACGTCAATATCTCTGGAGGTAACCACAGCAAATTTGGAGATTATGGTCACCAAGCAAAAGACGGAAAAGCAAGCATTTCTCAAAAAGAACAAGAAAAAGAAATTGCTACAGCTATTACAAACTTTATAAATTAAAACAACTTCTGATTTTCAGAAGTTGTTTTTTTCTATTAAATTTTAAGATAACGTCTCATTGAGATAACTGAACCAAGTGATCCGATAAGGATACCTACAACGAACATACCACCAATAATCATTGGAAGAAATGTGTCAGCTGGGTAAAGAGTCAATCCTTGTACTTCAAATTGTGGATTTACTGATGCGTAAACAGCTTTATAGCCGAAGTAAATAATGATTGATGGAACAATCGCTCCAAACAAACCAACCCAAGCACCTTCAAAGAAGAATGGGCCACGGATATAAGAGTTTTTCGCACCAACTAAACGCATGATTTCAATATCGCGGTGACGAGACATGATAGTCATACGAATTGTATTTGAAATCAAGAAAATAGCTACAACAACAAGAAGAACAGTACCAGCAGCTCCCCATGTTCGGATAAATTTAGAAATCTTGAAGAGTTGATCTGAGTTTGAACCACCATAGTTAACTGATTCAACACCTTCAATTTTAGAAATTTTATTAGCTACTTTCTTAACTTTTGATGCTGATGTCGCTTCTACAACGTAAACATCTTGCAATGGATTTGAATCTCCATCGAACATTGTCCAGTCATCACCATATGTTTCTTTCAATTTAGCTAATTGGTCATCTTTACTTGAGAAAGTAACTGATTTTACACCAGAAAGTGCATTGATTTGGTCATAAACTTGGTGATAAGAATCATTTTGAACAGTTTCACCAACTTCATTTGTTTTTGTTTCTGAATTATCAGCAGAGTTGACATTCAAATAAACATTAATTTGAATATTATTTTCAATACCTTGAGCAATTTTTTCAACGTTCAAAAGCACAGCTGCAAAAATACCAACAAGTGTCAATGTAATCGCAACTGAGCTGACTGATGCAATGGTCATCCAGATGTTTCGTTTTAAACTTTTAATAGATTCCCATAAGTGGCGGAAAAAGTTTCTAATCATTATATCCGTATTCTCCTTCCTCTTCATCACGTACAATACGTCCTTCTTCAATTGCGATAACGCGATGGCGAAGGTTATCAACGATTTGTTTGTTGTGTGTTGCCATTAGAACGGTTGTTCCTTGAAGGTTGATACGTTCTAACAATTGCATGATTTCCCAAGAAATTTCTGGGTCAAGGTTACCAGTTGGTTCGTCAGCAATCAAAACTTTTGGATTGTTAACGATGGCACGCGCAATTGCCACACGTTGTTGTTCACCACCAGAGAGTTGATCAGGGAATGAACGCATTTTGTGTTTAAGCCCGACAAGTTCAAGCACTTCAGGCACACGTTTTTGATTTCACGTGGCTTTTCACCAATACTTGCATGGCATAAGCAACGTTTTCAAAAACAGTCTTCTTAGGAAGAAGTTTGTAATCTTGGAAGACAACGCCAATGCTACGACGTAAAATCGGGATTTGACGTTTTTTCATTTTTGTAAGGTTAAATTCCCCAACTTTAAGTGTCCCAGCAGAGACTTTTTCTTCGCGGTAAAGCAATTTAATGAAACTTGATTTACCAGCACCAGAAGGACCAACAATATAAACAAATTCACCTGGGTTGATAGATACATTAATATCTCTCAAAGCAGTTGTTGAGCGGTGATACTTTTTAGCTACACCTTTCATTTCAATTAATGCCATTTGTATTTTCCTTTACGATTTTGTTATCCTAAAATTTTACTTTTAAATTAATCAATTCGCCATTTCAAGAAAGCGTCGATGAAGCCATCAATGTCACCATCCATGACTTTATCAACTTGAGCAACTTCATAGCCTGTACGGTGGTCTTTAACCATTGTATATGGAGTGAAGACGTATGAACGGATTTGACTTCCCCAAGTGATTTCTTTTTTATCACCTTTAAGAGTATCCACTTCTTGCGCTTTTTTCTCTTGTTCTAATTGATAAAGTTTTGCTTGCAACATTTTCATGGCGCGGTCACGGTTACCGTATTGAGTACGGTCAACAGTTGACGCAACAACGATTCCTGTTGGAATGTGGGTCAAACGGACACCAGTAGAAACCTTGTTGACGTTTTGTCCACCAGCACCACCTGAACGGAAAGTATCCATCTTGATATCATCATCACGAATTTCAACTTCAATCGTATCATCCAATTCTGGCATTACTTCGACAGAAGAGAATGATGTGTGACGACGTTTAGCTGAATCAAATGGTGAGATACGAACCAAACGGTGAACACCCATTTCTGATTTCAAAAGACCATATGCATTTGGACCTTCAAAAGAAAGAGTCACTGATTTGATACCAGCTTCATCACCAGCTTGGTAGTCAAGGGTTTCAACTTTAAAGCCTTTGGCATTTCCATAACGTGTATACATACGGAAAAGCATATCAGCCAGTCTTGAGCTTCCGTACCACCTGATCCTGGGTGAATTTCCAAGATAGCATTATTACGGTCATATGGTTCTGATAGAAGAAGTGTCATTTCATAACTTGTCATGATTTTATCAAGTTTTTCAAGAGTTTCTTCTAACTCAGCTTGAATAGAATCATCTTCATCTAACATTTCTAAATAAAGTTCTGTTTCATCAGACAATTCTTGCATCTCGTTAAATGTTTCATAGGTTTGTTTCAAACCATTCAATTCTTGAGATGTTTTCTGTGCTGCAATGTTGTCGTTCCAAAAATCTGGCTCAGTCATTTTGTTTTCAAGAAGCGCAATGTCTTCTTCCAAACGATCTAAGTCAAAGAGACCTCCTGAAGCTAGTCAACTTCTCTTGATTTTCTACTATTTTTTGGCGAATTTCAGCCACTTCCATGAGATAACTCCTTTTATTAAGATATTAAGTTCGTTAAGAAAGCAAGATAAAAACAGGAATTTAAACTCTGCCTTTAAAACCTAATTAGTTCAATCTAAAATCGGCTAAACTTTGTACTTTTAAGCCTCAATAGATTTCTCTACTGCTTTTTTATTTTATCATAAAGCCTATAAAATTGCTATTGGCTACCACTAACAGGCACTTTCTTTTCTTGACTAATTTTACTTAAAATAATTAGTTTTAATATAACAACTTAGGCTTCTTTTTCAATTACTTGCATAGCTTCGGTTAAGCTATCAACCAAAAGGCTAGCTTGTGATTGGTCAATGCCAAATACTTTATCACGGATGGCAATCACACGAACACCAGCTGCTACTCCAGCTTGAATTCCTTTTTGACTATCTTCAATGATAACAATATTACCTTTATCGAATCCTAATTTAACACAAGCAGCGTTGTAAATTGCAGGATTTGGTTTACCTTCTTTAAAATCATCGCCTGTCAAAATGTAAGTAAAATATTCAATCAAACCACATTTTGTCAAAGCTCGTTCAACATCTTTTCGCACAGTGTTTGAAGCCAATGCTAAGACAAATCCTTTTGCCTTTAAATCAGCTAAAACTTTTTTAGCATCTGGAAAAACTAATTGATTATAATCTGGTCGATGAACATTCTTATAAGCAGTGTATTCTGCTTCTAATACCTTTGTATCGTAGTCTGAAATCTTGTCACCTAAGATCTTTTCCCAGAACTGATCCATACGCCCACCAACAAAAAATTTAGGTGGCAAATGTTTGATAGAAATACCTTTACTCCCTAAAAATGCATCACGACGGTCAAAATAAAAATTCTCAGTGTTAAATAAAACACCATCCATATCAAATATAATTGCTTTAATCATGAAAGCCTCCCCAGAATATTCTACCATAAATTTTTCAAGTTTTCAGAAAGCAAAAAAGCTAGGACAATTTGTCCTAGCTAATAATTAGTCTAACTTAAATAGCTTTTTCATCTTGACCAAGAGCTCGTTGAACAGCCTTAACAATTTCTGTCAAAACAGTCATGAGCAAGCTTCCGATGATGACCGCTAACCATTGTGTCACACTCAAGTGTGAAACGTGGAATAATTGGTTAAATCCGGGCACTACAATAGTAACCATCAATAGTAAGAAGGCTACTGGAATTGCCCAGTTAAAGGTTCTATTTCTGAAAGCTCCAACTGTAAAGATTGATTGGTAAACAGACTTAACGTTAAAGGCATGGAGCAATTGAATCAAACCAAGGGTTGCAAACGCCATTGTCAAAGCATCTTCGTGCATCATGCGGTTTGAAGCATGTTCTGGGAACATCAATGCCCATCCGTAAACACCTAAAACAAGTAAAGTTTGGAAAATACCTTGATAGATAATTGCGCCCATAACCCCACCATCAAAGAAGTTTGATTTACGTCCACGAGGTTTGTGAGTCATCACATCTGGTTCAGCTGGTTCAACACCAAGCGCAATCGCTGGTAGCGTATCTGTTACCAAGTTAATCCAAAGAAGGTGTACAGGTTGAAGAACATCCCAACCAAATAGTGTGGCAAAGAAGATTGTGAAGACTTCTGCATATTAGCTGAAAGAAGGTATTGAATTGATTTTTGGATATTAGAGAAGACCTTACGTCCTTCTTCAACAGCGACGATAATCGTTGCAAAGTTATCATCAGCAAGGACCATGTCAGAAGCCCCTTTAGAAACTTCTGTACCAGTAATCCCCATGCCGATACCGATATCAGCTGTCTTAAGTGATGGTGCATCATTAACACCGTCACCAGTCATGGCAACAACTTTACCTTCATTTTGCCAAGCTTTAACGATACGGACTTTGTGTTCAGGAGACACACGTGCATAAACTGAATATTGTTTGAAAACTTTTTGGAATTCTTCATCTGACAATTCATTAAGTTCAGCACCTGTGAAGACGTGGTCTTGACCGTCATCTTCAATGATACCAAGACGTTTAGCAATAGCTTCTGCTGTATCTTGGTGGTCACCAGTAATCATAATTGGACGAATACCAGCTTCCTTAGCAACAGCAACAGCTTTCGCTGCTTCTGGACGTTCTGGGTCAATCATTCCGACAAGACCTGAGAAAATCAAATCAGACTCAACAATTTCTGATTCAAGCGTTGGCACTTCAGAAACATATTTATAAGCCATCATCAGAACACGAAGAGCTTGTTTTGCAAGGTCTTTATTGACTTGCAAAATAGCTTGCTTCTCATCAGCTGTAATATCACGAACTTGACCATTTTCTTCGATGCGAGTCACACGTTTAAGCAATTGATCTGGTGCACCTTTAACAGCAACAAGGTATTTACCATCAGCTTCTTCGTGAATTGTTGACATTAATTTACGTTCAGAATCAAATGGCAATTCTGCCACACGTGGTTCTTTTTTAAGAACTTCACGAATATCAAAACTATGATCAAGACCAAATTGAACTAGTGCTGTTTCAGTTGGGTCTCCAATTAATTTTCCATTTGGATCGATTTTAGTATCATTAGCAAAGTTCATGATACGAAGTGTATTATTATCAGCTGCAATTTCGCTAGTAGCATTTTGCAATTGACCATTTGTGTACACTTTTTCAACTGTCATTTGGTTCATTGTCAATGTCCCAGTTTTATCTGAGGCAATGATTTCCGTAGAACCAAGTGTTTCTACAGCTGGCAATTTACGAACGATAGAATTACGTTTAGCCAATGTTGTTGTCCCCATTGACAAAACGATTGTTACAATAGCTGGCAAACCTTCAGGAATAGCAGCTACCGCAAGAGCTACCGCAACCATTAGTCCGTTAAGTGGAGCTTCACCACGGACAAAGACACCGATAAGGAAAGTAACAGCAGCAATTCCAACAATCAAGTAAGTCAATACTTTAGACAATTGATTAAGGCTTTGTTTAAGTGGTGTATCTGTTTCATCGGCATTGGCAAGCATATCAGCAATCTTACCAACTTCAGTAAACATACCAGTGTTAACAACTACACCAACACCTCGTCCATAAGTGACGTTCGAATTTTGGTAAGCCATATTCACACGGTCACCAATACCTGCATCAGCTGGAACCTCAACAGACAAATCTTTCTCAACTGGAACTGATTCACCAGTCAAAGCTGCTTCTTCAATTTTCAATGACGCAGCTTCTAAAAGACGCATATCTGCTGGAACAACATCCCCAGCTTCAAGCATAACAATATCACCAGGCACTAATTCGCGTGAATCAATTTCCACCACATGATCATCACGACGAACACGCGCGATCTGACTAGACATGTCTTTTAGTGCTTCAATCGCTGCTTCTGCTTGACCTTCTTGGTAAACACCAAAGGCTGCGTTCAAGATGACAACAGCAAGAATAATTAAGGCATCTGTCAATCCGTGCATTCCTTCTGTAACAACAGAAAGAGCCGCAGCGACCAACAAAATGATTATCATCAAATCTTTGAACTGATCGATGAATTTCGCAAACAAACCACGTTTTTCACCTTCATCAAGTTCATTGTGACCGTACTCGTCTAAGCGTTTTTGAGCTTCAGCTGTAGACAAACCATCACGTGATGACTCTAGAGTTTCCAATGTTTCATCTTTGCTCTGTGTATAAAACAGAGCTTTACTTTGTTCTTTAGACAAAATAGTTTCCTCCTATGGTCTCCTCTATAGAAAAAGAGACCTGTTTTTTAAAACAAGTCTCGCTGTTTAAGACAGGGCCGGAAATTTCTTTCGTAATGACGACCATGTCACGGGTTTTACCCGTCTGCTACTCCCTTGAATACAGAGTAATCATATCAATTTTTAAAACGTTTGTCAACTAATCTTACAACCATTGAAGCTTGATATATCAAGCTTTGGTTAGGATTACAGCCACTTGATTTCTAGCTGATAATTAGCAAAAACACTATCCCCTTCGAGCTGTTTTAACTGATAATGGATTTTAAGATTTTGCTCTTTCGTATCCAACTCATAAACACTTGTTTGTGTTTGCAAATGTTGCAAACCAACAGGTGTCGGAATAGTAACTAAAGCTGGCGTTTCACGATGAAATCGCATGATTGATTTTGGCGTTGAAAAACGTGTCATAATCAATTCTTGGTCATTACACTTCAGCATAACCGTTTCTTTTTCTTCATTGGTATAAGTGAGATAGATATGACCATTTTTTTCTGTTAATTTAACTGGATATGATTGCTCAACTAACTCAACTTGTCCATCTAAATCAATTTTATTTTTAATATGAAGTTTCATTTAATGTAAGCTTCTTCCTTTCTTTAAAATTATACCAATTCTTTGCTCGTAAAGCCAATAATAACGCTGTTTTAACGCTTAATTACTGATGAACGAAGTAAGGTAATTCCTGTAAAAATAGCAATAAGAATAATCAGGATTTTAAAGTTATTAATATCTAGCTGACTGAGGAAAAATGCTGCTGTCAAAACACCAAAAGATCCCCCAATAATAATACCTAGAACTCCTGACCAATTGACACGTTCGGATTTGATAAATTCTCTCGTACTTCCAGATAAAATAACTGCTGCATCAAGCATCATGACAGGAAGAGCTACTGATGGATTAATACCGACCATAGAAAAGAAAATCAACTCAGGTGCGTAATTTCCAAGCCCCATCGTTGTTAACATTCCAATCACAAAATTAAAACACACCCCAACAAGTAAAAGGATGCCATGTAGACCTCTGACACCTTCGTTAGCCCCACTGCCAGGACTTGCAAACATGCGATAAATCATAATCATTGCAGCTACAATCAATAAAGTGCCTAGAACTCTTTGAACTCGGCGCGTTTCCCAATTTTTGGTAACACGTGTTCCAACACAGGCGCCTGTAAAAGAAGCTGTAGCCATTGCCAGAAGAGTTGGCAATTCAACTTTGACAATTGTGATAAAGCAAAGCGCCTCAATCATCACAGGAATTCCATGAGCTGTTGCTAGAGTCGCTGGAATTTTCTTATCATCCTTCACAAGCTTAGTCGCTTTAAAAAGTGCGGTACTGGTCGCAAATGTTCCAATTCCAAGAGTATCAAGCAAATCTGTCACGTAACTATCCAAAGACCAGTCCAAAATTTTTCTTTTAAATTAACTCTATTTTCTTGGCTTGATAAAGAATACTTACAAAAATCCATACAATCAAAAATACCAAAAAATTGAATCAAACAGTAAATACAAGTTCATTTGTCATAAATTCCATTATAAGCAATTTTTAACATTCGTTAAACAAGATTAATTTCAAGAGTTAAA
>ENA-OQIG01000208-OQIG01000208.1-human-gut-metagenome-genome-assembly--contig:-NODE-208-length-34187-cov-5.440252_pt1 | contig 34187 bp, 31 predicted proteins | sample MGYA00242576_ERZ504741 | MGnify/ENA primary metagenome ERZ504741 (study PRJEB26092, sample SAMD00036436) | human gut metagenome | host: Homo sapiens | study: EMG produced TPA metagenomics assembly of... | reverse complement strand
TCGCCCATTAAAGTGGCACGCGAGCTGGGTTCAGAACGTCGTGAGACAGTTCGGTCTCTATCTATCGTGGGCGTATGAAATTTGCGTGGCTCTGACACTAGTACGAGAGGACCGTGTTGGACTGACCTCTGGTTTACCGGTTGTGCGCCAGGTGCATTGCCGGGTATCTAAGTCGGGATTGGATAAGTGCTGAAAGCATCTAAGTACGAAGCCAGCCACAAGATTAGATTTCTTTCAGGGTCGTTGTAGACTACAACGTTGATAGGACGCAGGTGTACAGGTGGTAACATCACAGCCGAGCGTTACTAATTGCCCGATGACTTTCTTTTATCCGCCTTCAATGGTTTATATATCCGTTTAGCTTCACTATTTATATAATAGACCGCTGAATTTACTTTTGTACATTATGTCTGCCTTATTCAGGTGACTATAGCATCAGGTTCCACCTCTTCCCATTCCGAACAGAGAAGTTAAGCCTGATCACGCCGATGGTACTGCGTAACAGTGGAGATAGGTAGTCGCCGTTTTTTCAGATGGTTCATCCCCTTCGGTCGAAAGACCGGAGGGGATGACTTGTTTTATACGGGGGCGGAAGGAAAGGGAGCGCCAGGCTGCCTCCGGATAACACTTTCTTAATGGAGATGGCTATGGGAAATCCGATAGCCTTTTCTTGTCCTATATAACGGTTATTGGAAGAGGTGGGTATCTCGGCATCCCTTGGGGGCACGGAGCCTTGCAAAAGAGGCGATTCAAGCGAATGAATGGGTTTTATATAGGAAGTTTCACTGCTTTGAATAATTTGTTTTATAGGAGGCGAAGTCAAAAGAACCTTTTCCAATATACTTTTTTTTAACTTGATTAATCTTTTATATAAAAGAAAGAATCTTTTAGTTAAAACAAAAACCGATTGAGAGTGTTTTAATGATAGAGTTCAATTTTTGATAATTAAAAGATGTAAATTGTGGTGACTCTATGCAATTAGTTACTATTTTTGTCCCGAAAATCGAAAAGAGAGTTTATCAATAAAAATAGGACGATGAGAACTTCTGTAAAATTCATATTAATGTTTGTTCTGCTGATGCTATCCTTTAGCATAAGTGGAAATGCATTGAATATTACGGAATGCTCTCATAAGTCGGTTAATTCCTGCCAGGTTTCCGCATCTTCTCTGGATACTAACTATTCTTATCGCTATGGCAGTGATATCACCGGTTTTGATAAATCACAAACTCTATCTGTCTCTGATGTTGAATTGGGTTTTAAACCTGTTTCTGAAACATACTCTTCTAATAACCTCCGTCTGCGCAGAATTCTTGAAGATTCTGACCTTTTCAAAGACACCATGCGTAAGTGGTGCCTGGTAAGAGAGAATTTGTTGGTATTAGACCAAAGTAAGTCTTATTATTCGGATAAAGATCCGCATTATGCGTCTATAGCTGCCACTACTTACATTTTTGCTTTGAGACGTATTCTTTATTTAATTCCTAACTTACTATACTGCTGTGTTTGACAATTACAGCCTCATTTTTAGCATGAGGCAGTAGGGTTTGGCCTGTGGTGTGTCTAATCGTATTTACTTTAAATTCTTAATAACAAATTCTTTAACAAAAAAAACTTTATTATGGAAACTACTCAAAAAAAGTCAACTAAGATTGTAGGTATCAAGAATGCCGGATTGGTTATTATCTGCTGTTTTATTATAGCAGTGTGTATCTATCATTTTATTTTGGGAAATCCCACTAACTTTATGAACAATGACCCTAACAACCATCCGCTTCCGGGAAACTTTATGGGAACCATTTACAAAGGTGGTGTGATTGTGCCTGTTATCCAAACGTTATTGCTGACTGTATTGGCATTGAGCATTGAACGCTATTTTGCTCTTCGTTCAGCTTTCGGTAGAGGTTCTTTGGTTAAATTTGTATCTAACATTAAAGAGGCTTTGTCGGTAGGAGACCTTCGGAAAGCTCAGGAAATCTGTGACAAACAGCGTGGCTCTGTAGCAAACGTTGTAACTTCTACACTACGGAAGTATGAGGAAATGGAGAATGAATCTTCTCTCTCAAAAGATCAGAAACTACTTGCCATCCAAAAGGAACTGGAAGAAGCTACGGCGCTTGAACTTCCAATGATGGAACAGAATCTTCCGATCATTGGTACTATTACTACTTTGGGTACTTTGATGGGATTGCTTGGTACGGTTATCGGTATGATCCGTTCGTTTGCCGCTTTGGCTGCAGGTGGTTCTGCTGATTCAATGGCCTTGTCGCAAGGTATTTCTGAGGCTTTGATTAACACAGCTTTCGGTATTCTTACCGGTGCGTTGGCAGTTATCTCTTATAACTACTATACAAACAAAATCGATAAGTTGACTTACAGTCTCGATGAGGTCGGTTTCTCTATTGTGCAGACTTTTGCAGCTACTCATAAATAATTTAGAATCTACTAAATTCTGACAATAATGGGCAGAGCGAAAATTAAAAAGAAAAGTACGTTCATCGACATGACAGCGATGAGTGACGTTACGGTACTGTTGCTTACTTTCTTTATGCTGACCTCTACGTTTGTGAAGAAAGAGCCGGTACAAGTGACAACACCCGCTTCGGTTTCGGAAATTAAAATTCCCGAGAAAAATATTCTTCAGATATTGGTCGATCCGAACGGAAAGATATTTATGAGTATGGACAAGCAGTCCGACCTGAAAGCGGTATTGGAGAGCATGGGACAGGAATATGGTGTCACATTTACTCCGGAACAGGAAAAGAAATTCATGTTGGCCTCTACTTTCGGAGTGCCGATGAAAAACATGAAAACCTATCTCGACCTGCCGACCGACAAACAGGACGCAGTACTGAAGAACGAAGGTATTCCTTGTGATAGTCTTGATAACCAATTCAAATCATGGGTGCGTAATGCACGCGCGGTGAATTCTGATTTACGTATTGCAATCAAGGCCGATGCGGATACTCCTTATTCTGTGATTAAAAATGTTATGAATTCACTTCAGGACCTCAGAGAGAATCGGTACAACCTGATTACTTCTCTGAAAACGACTTCTGAAAACTAAAAACGAACAACTATGAGTGCTGAAGTACAAGAAAGCGGTAAAAAGAAGGGGAATAGCAAACAGAAGAAGATGACGGTTCGCGTAGACTTTACGCCTATGGTGGATATGAATATGTTGTTGATCACTTTCTTTATGCTTTGTACCTCGCTGAGTAAACCTCAGACGATGGAGATAAGCATGCCGAGCAATGATAAAAACATCACCGAAGAACAGCAAAGCAAGGTGAAAGCTTCACAGGCAATCACTCTGTTACTGGGCCCCGATGACAAACTATATTATTATGAAGGAGAACCTAATTACAAGGATTATACTTCGCTGAAAGAGACGACGTATAAACCGGATGGATTACGGGGGATACTCCTGAAGAAAAATGCGACTGCTGTCAGACAAGTCAATGATCTGAAACAGAAAAAGCTGGAACTTAAGATATCAGAGGATGAATTTACGAAGCAACTTTCTGAAATAAAGAGTGGAAAGAATACTCCTACAGTCATCATTAAGGCAATGGATAATGCATCGTATAAAAATCTGATTGACGCTCTCGATGAAATGCAAATATGTAATATTGGTAAATATGTGATAACGAACATTGCTGAAGCCGACGAGTTTCTGGTGAAGAACTTTGAAAGCAAGGGTGAACTTTCACAGAATATTGCCGACTAAAATGTAACACCAAAAAATAGAAAAGTAAAATGGCAAAAATAGATTTAACTTCTTTTGAATGGTGTGAGCTGATTTTTAAAGGCAAAAATAAAGCTTACGGTGCCTATAAAATGCGTGCCGATTCACCCAAGCGTCACAACGTGGCAATGGTCATTGTGTTGATAATAGCTTTAGTAGGTTTTAGTCTTCCGACCTTAATCAAAATGGCTACTCCGAAGCAAAAAGAGGTAATGACGGAAGTTACCACTTTGTCGCAATTGGAGGAACCGGAAGTGAAGCAGGAAGAGATGAAAAGAGTAGAGCCGGTGGCACCACCACCGCCTGCTTTGAAGAGCTCTATTAAATTTACCGCTCCGGTGATCAAGAAAGACGAAGAGGTACATGAGGATGACGAGATTAAGAGTCAGGAAGAACTTACACAAACCAAAGTCGCTATATCCATTGCCGACGTGAAGGGTAACGATGAAGCAAACGGTAAGGATATTGCCGATTTGAAGCAGGTGGTTACTCAGGCAGAGCCGGCCGAAGAACAAGTTTTCGATATGGTAGAACAGATGCCCACATTCCCCGGTGGAACTACAGAATTGATGAAATACATCGGTGAACATCTGAAATATCCTCCCATTGCGGCTGAAAACGGTACACAGGGAAAAGTGATCTGTCGTTTTGTGATTGGTAAGGATGGCCAAGTGAGGGATGTAACCATCGCGCGTTCGTTGGATCCATATTGCGACAAGGAAGCCATTCGTGTTATCAAATCAATGCCTAAGTGGATTCCCGGAAAACAGAACGGTAAAGCCGTAGCTGTAAATTTCACAGTACCTATTGTCTTTAAACTACAGTAATTATGACTAAAAAACAATTTTGGCTGATCGGTGCGTGGTCCTTGATTGCACTATCTGCTTGTAGCTCGAAACCCAAAGACGGACTGACAGACACTTATACATCGGTGTAATAGCTATTACTGCTGACGAAAGTTTCCAACCCATTGTTCAGGAGGAAATTGATGTGTTCGAGGGATTGTTTCCTTTGGCCGGAATTGTTCCCCGTTATACTACTGAGGTAGACGCTATCAACCAGCTCCTGAAGGACAGTGTACGTTTGGCTATCACCACGCGTACACTGACTCCGGAGGAGATGAACTCTTTTCATAGCCGGAAATTTTTTCCCCGGGAGATAAAACTGGCTACTGACGGTTTGGCTCTGATTGTCAATAGACAAAACGCCGATTCGTTGATTTCAGTGCGTGATATCCGCCGTATACTGACGGGACAGGTACAAAAGTGGAAAGAGCTCTATCCTGCGTCGGGGTTGGGTGATATCCAACTCGTCTTTGATAACAAAAACTCAAGCACGGTACGCTTTGCGGTTGACTCCATTTGTAAGGGAGCTCCTCTGTCTGATAAAGACGTAAAAGCTCTGAAAACAAATCAGCAGGTGATTGACTATGTTGCACATACACCTGATGCAATCGGAGTGATTGGAGTCAATTGGCTTGGAAACCGAAGTGATACCACTAACTTGTCTTTCCGTGATGAGATCAGAGTGATGTCTGTCAGTGCAGACGATGTGGCTACGGTAGAGAACAGTTATAAGCCTTATCAGGCTTATCTGTACTATGGTAACTATCCGTTGGCACGGCCTATTTATGTATTATTGAACGATCCCCGTAATGCACTGCCCTGGGGATTCGCTTCTTTTCTCACATCTGACAGAGGGCAGCGGATTATATTAAAGTCCGGACTCGTTCCGGCTACTCAGCCGGTTCGTATTGTGGACGTGAAAGACGAATAATAACTAAAATTGAATTACAATGAAACGATTTCAACTGTTTTTAGTAGGAGCATTTGTAGCAGCCGGTCCGCTTTTTGCGCAATCGGCAGATGCTGATTGGCACAGTGAGGTTGCCAAAGTGAAAGAACTTATTCAGACTAATCCGGCGCAAGCTTCCGAGGAAGCCGCACAATTGCTGAAAGGTAAAATAAAAAAATACGGATCTTCTGATTGCCATTGGACAAGCCTATTTGGAAGCCGGTAAAATTAATGAGGCCGAAGCCTATGCTGCTCTTGGACAGAAAGCTAACAGCAAATCTGCTGCGGTTTCGGTGCTGCAAGGTGACATTGCCGTAGCTAAGAAAGATGCCGGAAAAGCTTGTCAGTTATATGAGCAGGCTATCTATTTTGATCCTAATTATAAAGAAGCCTATCTGAAGTTCGCTGACGTATATAAGGGGGCTAGTCCGCAACTTGCTATCGAGAAGCTGGAACAACTGAAAAACCTTGATCCTTCGTGCGTGGCTGCCGATAAAAAATTGGCAGAGGTTTATTATCTGAATAATAAATTTGATAAAGCGGCCGAAGCTTATGCGCATTTTATCAATACACCGGAGGCTACGGAAGATGATTTGACGAAATACTCTTTTGCGCTTTTTTTGAACCATGATTTTGAGAAATCACTTCAGATAGCTTTGATGGGTTTACAGAAGAATCCGCGTGATGCTGCATTCAATCGTTTGGCTATGTATAACTATACCGACCTGAAACGCTATGATGAAGCTATGAAAGCGGCGGATGCGTTCTTTAAGGAGTCCGATAAGGCAGATTTTTCTTATCTTGATTATATGTATTTCGGCCATCTGCTCAATGCCGTGAAGAAGTATGATCAGGCAGTTGAAGCTTATATGAAAGCGATCACGCTTGATCCCGCTAAAACAGATTTGTGGCGTGAAGTTTCTTCTTCTTATGAATTGAATAATGAATTTACAAAGGCAATAGAGGCCTATAAAAAATATAGCGAATCGTTGAGTGCCGACAAGCGTACCCCTGACGTACAGTTCCAAATAGGAAAGCTTTATTACGAAAAGGGTACGCAATCGGATACGTTAACCGTTTCGCTGGATGAGCGGAAGGCGGCTCTTGTTTCTGCCGATTCCATTTTTACTGAGATTGCTAAAGTGGCTCCGGATAGTTATCTGGGTAACTTCTGGAGAGCACGTACTAATTCCGCGTTAGACCCGGAGACCACTCAAGGGTTGGCTAAACCTTATTATGAAGAGGTGGCTGCCTTCTTGATTGATAAAAATGACCCGAGGTACAACTCAGCTTTGATTGAGTGTTATAGTTACTTGGGATATTATTATCTGGTAGCTAACAAACTTCCTGAATCTAAGGAGTATTGGAATAAAATTCTGGCTATAGACCCCGCTAATGCTACTGCTAAACGTGCATTGGATGGCATCAAATAGTAATAATTTTAGTTGTTTGTCGTGTAGGAGGAGTGGAGAGTGATTCTTAGCTCCTCCTTTTTAGTTTCTTTCTTATCCTATATCCGCTTTGGTTTCATCTTCTACTTTTAGAGCGTTGCTATAAGTATTGGTTTTGATTTTATGATTTTCCTTTCGTATCGATAGAATATCGAATGTATAGCGCTGATAATAAGTGAAATAAGAAAATTATCTAAAAAAACATTGCCAATTCGGTTGTAATATTCATATATTTATCTACATTTGTGGTGTACTATTGCACTAATACACATAAACTCATAAATAAATGAAGATGATTACAGTAGAAAATCTTTCCTTTCTTTATCGTAAATCGAAGCGTGCCGTTTTGCATGACTTCTCCCTGTCACTTGAAAAGGGGCGGGTTTACGGATTACTTGGCAAAAATGGTGCAGGCAAATCTACACTACTCTATCTGATGAGTGGGCTGCTCACTCCTAAAAGTGGAAAAGTGGTCTATCATGATGTTGACGTACGCCGCCGGCTTCCCATCACTTTGCAGGATATGTTTTTGGTTCCTGAAGAATTTGATCTTCCTCCGGTTTCGCTAATTAGCTATATAGAGTTAAACAGTCCGTTTTATCCCCGTTTCAGCAAAGAGGATATGGTGAAATATCTGCACTATTTTGAAATGGATATCAATATTGATCTGGGGGCACTCTCTATGGGGCAGAAGAAAAAAGTATTCATGAGCTTTGCGCTAGCCACTAATACATCTTTGTTGTTGATGGACGAACCGACCAATGGACTTGATATTCCTGGTAAAAGTCAGTTCCGGAAGTTTATTGCTTCGGGTATGACGGATGATAAAACGATCTTGATTTCTACCCATCAGGTGCGTGACATTGATAAGGTGCTCGATCATGTGTTGATTATGGACAATAGCCGGGTATTGCTGAATGAATCTACTATGAGTATTTGCGATAAACTGTTTTTTACTGAAAGCGAAAACCGGGAGTTGTTACAGTCGTCTTTGTTTTCCACTCCCTCTATTCAAGGTAATTTTTTGCTTTTGCCTAATGAATCGGGCGAAGATTCAGAGATTAACCTGGAATTATTATTTAATGCTACCTTGGCAGTTCCCGAAAGGATTTCTGCATTGTTCCACTCTAAACAAACAGAATTATGATACGAGATACTTTTTTCAGTCAAACGCGTTTTGTGAATCTTTGCCGTAAAGAGATGGTGGAGAATTGGAAGTCCAATCTGCTTCGTGTTGCGTTGATGTATGGTGCTATGGCGGTGATAATGTTATGGAGCGGATATTTAAGTTACCGGGCAGTAGGTCAAGATACAGATAGTACCTGGGAGTTCAATCTGGTGATTTTTATGTGGGGGCTTTGTGTATTCGGTTGCTTGAGTGCTTCGTTCACAATGGAGAGGATGAAATCGAAAACCGGGCGGCTCTCTGTTCTGATGACTCCTGCTACATCGTTTGAAAAATACTTTTCCCGTTGGTTGGTATTTACGGTTGTTTTCTTAATTGTTTTTCTGATTACTTATAAACTGGCGGATTATACAAAAGTATTGGTATACTCTTTGGTTTATCCGGAAAATAACGCAATTGCGATTACTCCGTTATCTCATCTGTTTGGTGAAAATACGGATTATTATACAGTATTCAAGCATACCCATACATTTGTATTAATGATTGCAAGCTATTTCTTCTGTCAGTCTTGCTTTGTACTGGGCAGTTCTGTTTGGCCTAAGAATTCGTTTATCAAAACATTTTCTGCCGGAATGATTATATTCATTGCTTATGTATTGATTGTGGTCGGATTTGCCAAGTTGATATGGCCGGATCAAATAAGTTACAATCCGGATATGAGCGAGGAGACTGCTTTTGCTTGTCTTTCAGCAATAGCTGTTCTTTTCACTCTGACTAACTGGACACTTGCGTATTTCCGTTTCAAGGAATCTGAGATTATTAATCGAATGTAACAAACTCTTACGTTTATGAATTTTAAAGAAAGTAAAGCCATTTATCTGCAAATAGCAGATCGAATCTGTGACGAGATTCTTCTCGGACAGTATCAGGAGGAAGAACGAATTCCTTCTGTAAGGGAGTATGCAGCTATGGTGGAGGTAAATGCCAACACGGCCATGCGTTCGTTCGATTATCTTCAGTCACAAGATATCATTTACAATAAACGGGGTATTGGTTATTTTGTTTCTTCCGGCGCAAAGGAGCTGATTTTTTCACTTCGTCGGGAGACTTTTCTGAAGGATGAACTTGAGCATGTATTCCGTCAACTCTATACACTTGGAGTTTCGGATGACGAGTTGTTGACTATGTACCGTAACTTTATGATGAAACAAAAATAAAAACGAAATTTTATGAAACGTACTACATATATATTTATTGGCATACTTGTTTCGGTACTCGTGATACTGATGGCAGGTGTCGTTTATATTTCTTTCCAGAAATCAGAAACTAATTCGTATACACTCACTTTGTCGGAGAAGATACTTAGAACAGAGTTTTCCGGTATCCGTGCTGTCAAAGTGTATGCAAACGACACGCGTCGTGTGTGGTTGGACGAAGCTTGTGTGAATGTTGTTTCTTCTACAGATGGAAAAACCAGACTTTTAAGTCCGGAATCCGAATATCTGAAAATCAGTCAGAATGCAGATACATTGGTCATTTGCCTGGATTTGACAACTTATGATCTTCCTAAGCAAAAAAAGGAGTATCTTATTCCGGCCCTGCAAGCTAAAGGATTACAACTGACCATAGAAGCCGACTCTAATCTGGCTTTTGTAGCCAATGCTATTCGTGGATTACGTACGAGAATCGATAGGTTGCATGCCGACTCTTTGACTACATATATAAGAGGAGGGGAATTACGTTTGGACTCTTGTGAGATACGTGCTTTTTGTGTCGATGGAGATGGAGTGACATTTAATGCTCATCAATCAATTATTCCCCATCTCTATTTAGATTTGGATGGCGTCAGGAATTGGGGCGTCCATGAATCTGTAATTGGTACTGAACATCTGACCGGAAGTGGAGTTTATCATAATAACTTGCAGAGGGGTGAGTGTAAAAAGATGATCTGACTCCGAAGAAAGAGGACGCCGAATTGAGATTAACTATACGGGAGAAGGGAAGTTTGATACTTCAAGAAGAATAAAAGAAGAAATTATTAATACATAATTGAAGGAAGGATGTAGTAGAGAGTATTTTAGTTTTCTTGCTGCATCCTTTTTCAGTTATTTGAAGTTGAAAGCTATGAAGAATTTTCGAGTGGCAATACGGAGGTCTTATTTATCGGTCATCCTTTTGCTTTTGGGATTGGTATGCTATCTTTTGTATCCTTTGGAAATACCGGCTCTTTCTTCAGAATCGGCTATAGAAATTGATCGGTATGTTCATTCCGTGCCATGTACTGTACAGATGCCGGATACCGCTACTGATTTCTTGTGCTTCTTGGATGAAGAGTTAAAAAACAAGCAAATCTTATTGTTAGGTGAGCAGTTGCATCAGGATGGAGCCACCTTGCAAATGAAAACAGGATGGTTCGTTATTTACACGAGAAATTAGGATATAATGTTATACTATATGAAACTGGCTTATATGACATGTATCTTATGAATCAGGATGGTCGTCAGCGGATGAATCCATCTAAAGCTGTATGGACATTTTGGTGGGGGAGTAATGAGACAAAATCATTATGGGAATATTATCGCTCCCATCCTTCTATTGCCTTGGATGGCTTCGACTGCCAGTTAACCAATTATGGACAAGGAAGGAAACACATGGAATCCGTTGAGAAGTATTTAAATGGTTACTCTTCTTCTCTTTCGGATTTCCCGTATGTGCAACGCTTCTTCTTGCAGATGAGTGAGTTTAATGGAAACTGGAATTATTTCGGATACCGGCTTGATAGGATGTTAAAAGACTCCATTGTTCAGGATTTTAATAAATTGGAAAATAGAATTCATGAGGAGTCAAGATATTCTGTGGAAGATGGTTTGCATCAGCGTTATATTGCAGGACTGAAACTACGGTATGAGAGCATATGGAAGTATCGGAATGTCGGTGATTTAACACGAATGAACCTACGCGATTCTATTATGGCCGATAATTTGACTTGGTTGGTAGACTCGGTTTATAAAGACCAAAAAGTGATTGTATGGTGCGCTAATGTGCATGTATTCAACCGGGGGAGGATGCAGGTTGACTCGACCAGATTCACCTCTATGGGACAAAGGTTAAAAATACATTTTGGAGACCGGATGTATACAATAGCATTTACTTCGTATGCACGAAGAAACACTGACGGCGGCATACGGGATCCGCTTAGTACGTTGTCACTCGAGTATTTGCTACATCGGAGAAAAGTCGGGTTTGCTTATTTAAATTTCAATGAACTACCCGTGGATAGCAGATGGAGACAAGCGTTTATCTCGGGTTTGGATCAAGGTGCAAGTCTTTCGGAAGTTTGGAGCGAACAAATGGATATGCTATTCTATATCGACCTGAATTATGATGTATATTACGATAAAACTTTTATAAATAAAATGTATAAATGGGCAAAATAGAGATAAGAAATCTCTGTTTCCGATACGGCAAACAGATGGTACTCAATAATCTGAATCTGGATATTCCGGAAAATGCACTCTATGGATATTTAGGTAATAATGGTTCCGGAAAGACAACTACGATTCAAGTATTACTTGGCTTAGCTCGTCCTGTTAAAGGTGAGGTATTATATGATGGACAGCCATTTCGAGATCAGAGAGAAAAACAATTAAGGAAGATAGCTTATGCCCGGGAGAACCATTCTATTATGATAATCTTACGGGGTATGAACACCTTGCGTATTTAGACCATATTTATCATTGTGGAAGGACCGCTATCAATAAAGTATTGGCAATCACGGGAATTGAGAATGCCAGAAACAAGAAGCTTCGACACTATTCCACGGGTATGATACATCGATTGGGAATGGCTATGGCTTTATTGCATGATCCGGATATACTGTTTCTGGACGAACCGCTCAATGGACTTGATCCGGAGGGGATACATTCTATAAGAGAGTTACTTTTACAGCTGCATCAAGAGGGTAAGACCGTTTTTTTATCCAGTCATTTACTTGATGAAGTAGAAAAAACTTGTACCCATGTTGGTATCCTTCAGCATGGCTGTTTATTGTATCAAGGAGATTTATCGGAATTACTAAACAGTATAGAGAAAAGAATCCATATCAGGTTGGACAAGGTGGATTTGTTACATTCGGTATGTAAAGAGGTCCAAATTGACAGCCGGATTAAGTCGGAGTCAATATTGGAAGTTATCCTTTCCAATGATACTACCTATGACAGGCTTATTGAGCTACTGGGGCAGGGCGGTTATCATATATCTGCTATTCAACCTTTGGAGAATACTTTGGAATCGGTTTATTTAAAATTAACTTCACAAACAAAATGAGGATATTAAGAGACTTACAAAATGTCATAGCATCAGAATATTATAAAACACGTCACGATGTAGCTGCAAAGTTATTTCTATTCTTCGGTGTTGTTGACAGTAGCTTTCATTGTGTATGATTTATGGAATCTGAGTCAGGAAGGCTATGACGGTACGAACTTGTGGATATACAATATCGGACGTACGTTATTCATGTTTTACGGTATGTTGTATCCATTAATGGCAGCCTTGTTTTGTGCGGCTATATAGGAAAAGAGTTTAAAAATGACAATTACCTTCTCTTGTTTTTATTTCCTGTTCCCAGAGGCACTGTTTATGTAGCTAAACTTATTTACCTTCTATCAATGACATTCTTGTCAGTTCTTATCGCCTATGTTGCTTTTATGTTATCAGGCTTTATTTTGGGCGTTTGTTTACCGTCAATGGGCTTTCAAAATTTTGATGTGAGAATTTTAGTGATTTCTGTCTTCTTTCGTGTTTTTATTGGGCTATTGCTATCCTTGTTATTCAATATGTGTTTAGTTTCTTGTTTAAGAATTATGCTTTAGCACTGGGATTTAGTTTTTTTATGACTGTGTTTTCGATGATTGCGAGTAATTGGCGTTACATTAATTTTATTCCGTATTCCTCCATTTTACATGCATACTCTTCATTTATGCAGCAAACGGTTTATTATTGGAAATCATTTGAAACCATTAATATCAGTTATTTTATAGTCTTTTCTATCGTGGGTTATATTTTATATAGGTATAAAAAATGGCGGTAGGATGATTCCTGGTAGTGAAGGGGTGAAGTTCTTTCCAGCTTACCGAAATGAATGAAGTGATTTTGTTCGGCAAGTGGTAAGAATGCTTATATTTGCAATATTCGTTCTTGTTAACCTAAAATTTACTTTACCATGATAGGATATAGAAACTTACTGATATCGTTATTTTGTAGTATGGCTGTTTCTGCTGCCGGACAGCCGCGCTTAGTAAAAAGCCTTGTGCCTGATATGCCATCGCAAGCTCCCGATTACTTTTGCACGTGGAATTTACAAGGCTATGTGGCCAGCTATAAAAGTACTGAACTGACCAGGGCTGCTATGACTGAAGATTATTTATTTGGGGACGGGCTTTATCAGAATTGGGTGGATTGTTATCCTGCAATCCGAAAAGATCTTTACTTTGTAATGGACGATTCGTGGGATATTCCTAAAGATGTGAATGATTCACCCAATCTTTATTTAGGTTGCGTAGAACTGAGTTCTGATCGTTTTCCGTCTTTTCGTGGAGATGCAGTGGAGCGTTTGAAACAATTATCGGAACAGATCAAGAGTAAAGGCTGGAAAGGTGTCGGTGGATGGATTTGTGCCCAGAAGGCAGAGACGCATGCAGCTATTCCTGAAGAGGAGTATTGGAAACAACGAATTAAAGCGGCAAATGCTGCCGGATTTGATTATTGGAAAGTTGATTGGGGGAAGGAAGACAGGAATGGGGAATGGAGAAGAAAGTTGACAGCTATCGGCAAGCGATATGCTCCCCATTTATATATAGAACATGCTTTGCGAAATGAATTTATTGAGTTTAGCGATGTTTTTCGGACCTATGATGTCGAAAATATTACGGCGCAGCGATAACTATCCGGCGTATTTGTGATTTATTGCCTTATAAGACAGTCGAGGGAGCGAAAGGAATTATTAATTGTGAAGATGAACCTTATATTGCGGTAGGTTTGGGCTGTGCTATCGGTGTGATGCGACATCCGTTCGCAGGGACTTTGCCGGATGGGGCACAAGATTTTGTGTTTCCTCCGGTCGGACGTGATATTAAGCGGCGTCTGGATGAAGTCGTGCGTGGTGTCAGATGGCATCGGATAGCTGAGCCGTTTGCAGTGGGTTACGGGACTTTCGCCATCGACAGTGTGAAGTTAACCGATCATTGGATCTACAGGAAAATGAGACTTGGAATAAGGGCGTACGGTGGGTGCAGATGTAACGGCCGATGCACCGGCGCGGGTTGCTCGGAATATGAAGTTACCGGAGGTATCCGGAGCTCCTTTGTCGGTTTGTCCGTTTGTGTTGGCTTCCCGATACCCCAATGGCGCTGTAGCCGTTTCTACTATAGGCCATAATGTAGGACGTGAGTATGTAACCGAAAAGGTTGCTGTTTCGATATCCGTCGACCGTTGGGACATACCTATCGGACTATTTGGTTATTTCAAAGAAGTGACAATGGTGTTTCCTTCTCCATTGAAAACAGGAAAGCATACGGTTTTTGCGCAGGATCTGGCCGGTGAGAATCCGGTGGACATTACTTCCAATGTTGTAATCAAGGATAATCGATTGATAATTCCGGGAGAAGTAATTAGCCGGGTAGGACTTATGAATGCTTCAGAAGGAGATTGTTCTGATCCGGGGATGGTGATAAGGGTTATGTAGTTGAAGGATACGAATCTGGTCTCTCACTAAGATTTCAAACAGATACATCATTACTCTTAACATCTTGCCTTTAAGTCTATTATAACAAATCTCGGTTTCTTTACCTCAGCACAGATACGCGGTTCATGGGCTCGGATATGGGGGATCAGATAGAGAACATACCATTTTTTATTAAATAGTAATGAAAAACAGAATGCTCTAAACAGGATATCTGGTTAAGAAACGCCCATCTTACCATTATTAATTAGTATCTTAGCTATTGATATACTCCCAAATCAGCGGGTGGAAGATGCGGGTGGAAGATGGAAGATTGAAATTCATTTTCTGTAAGAGAGCAAGCCGATATTCCGAATTCATCATTCTTATTATAGAATCCCTTAGGAATTATGGAAGATCCCGGAATCCTGATTCCGGCTCTGCTCCTTATCTCGATATAAAATAAGAAAGGCTGATAATCGATTAATTATCAGCCTTTCTTCTTCTATTTAGTTGCGGAGGCCTGACTCGAACAGACGACCTTTGGGTTATGAGCCAACGAGCTACCAACTGCTCCACTCCGCGATGTTTCTGTTTTGTGAGTGCAAAGGTACGGCTTTTATTTGAACTACCAAATATTTCGGCATTTATTTTTTTATAAAAGAGCTTCTTTTATACTATATACTTGAGGATCAGTGCTGAACTAGATTGATTTTTTTTATCTGTTTTCACATACAATTGTTAATAATTTATTTGTTTTCTTGTGTGGACGAAAGAAAAGAATTACTTTTGCACAAATAATTCAGCAATGTGCAATTAACCTATGACCGTATCAAAGACAAAAGCCAAGTTAGTAGACGTTGCCCGTCAGCTTTTCGCAAAGATGGGAGTGGAGAATACTACAATGAATGATATCGCTCTTGCTTCTAAAAAGGGTAGACGTACGCTCTATACTTATTTTAAAAGTAAGGATGAAATCTATTTGGCTGTTGTAGAGTCTGAACTGGATATTCTGTCGGATATGATGAAGCGTGTGGCAGATAAAGATATCTCTCCTGATAAAAAGATTATAGAGATGATTTACACCCGGCTGGATGCGGTAAAGGAAGTAGTATATCGCAATGGAACCCTTCGTGCTAATTTTTTTAGAGATATTTGGCGTGTGGAAAAAGTTCGGAAGCGCTTTGATGCAAAAGAAATGCAACTGTTTAAAAGCGTGCTGAAGGAAGGACAGGACAAAGGAGTGTTTCATGTAGATGATGTGGAAATGACTGCTGCATTGGTACACTATTGCGTAAAAGGTATCGAAGTGCCTTATATCCGGGGACATATAGGAGCTAATCTGGATATGGAAACCCGAAAAAGATATGTTGCCAACATCGTGTTTGGCGCACTACATAGAACAGAAATTAATCAATAATTTAAATTTAGTATGGGATTATTAGATGGAAAAACAGCCATTGTGACCGGTGCGGCTCGTGGTATTGGTAAAGCTATTGCTTTGAAATTTGCTTCTGAAGGAGCAAATATTGCATTTACAGATCTTGTTATCGATGAGAATGCACAGAATACAGCAAAAGAAATCGAAGCAATGGGTGTGAAAGCCAAAGGATATGCGTCGAATGCTGCCAATTTTGAAGATACTGCAAAAGTAGTGGAAGAGATTCATAAAGATTTCGGCCGTATCGATATTCTGGTAAACAATGCAGGTATCACTCGTGACGGATTGATGATGCGTATGAGCGAACAGCAGTGGGATATGGTTATTAATGTGAACCTGAAATCTGCTTTTAACTTTGTGCATGCGTGTACTCCGATCATGATGCGCCAGAAAGCCGGAAGCATTATTAATATGGCTTCTGTAGTGGGTGTTCACGGTAATGCCGGACAAGCTAACTATTCAGCTTCAAAAGCAGGTATGATTGGTTTGGCTAAATCTATCGCTCAGGAGCTTGGCTCTCGTGGTATCCGTGCCAATGCCATTGCTCCGGGATTCATCATTACTGACATGACAGCCGGCCTTTCGGAAGAAGTGAAAACAGAATGGGCTAAGAAGATTCCATTGCGTCGTGGCGGTACTCCTGAAGATGTGGCTAACATCGCTACTTTCCTTGCTTCTGATATGTCTTCTTATGTATCAGGTCAGGTGATTCAGGTAGATGGTGGTATGAATATGTAATATTCGGTATGACCGTCATATACGAAGACAATCATATTATAGTAGTTAACAAGACCGCTTCCGAAATCGTTCAGGGAGACAAAACGGGTGATACTCCTCTTTCAGAAACTGTCAAGCAATATCTGAAAGATAAATATCAGAAACCCGGAAATGTCTTTATCGGTGTAACCCATCGGCTGGACCGCCCCGTGAGCGGTCTTGTTATTTTTGCGAAGACCAGTAAGGCTCTTTCCCGCTTGAATGAGATGTTTAAGAACAGTGAAGTGAAAAAGACCTATTGGGCCATCGTGAAGAATTGTCCGAAGCAATCCGAAGGAGAATTGGTTCACTATCTGGTGCGTAACGAGAAGCAGAATAAAAGCTACGCTTATGATAAGGAGGTTCCCAACAGTAAAAAGGCGATTCTGAACTATAAACTTATCGGACATTCGGATCATTACTTTCTACTCGAAGTTGATCTGAAGACCGGACGTCATCATCAGATTCGTTGCCAGTTGGCAAAGATGGGATGTCCCATCAAAGGTGATTTGAAATATGGTTCTGCACGTTCCAATCCGGATGGAAGTATTTGTTTGCATGCCCGGCATGTGCGTTTTGTTCATCCGGTGTCTAAAGAATTGATTGAACTCGATGCTCCTGTACCGGATAGTAACTTATGGCATGGATTTCAATGAAAAAGAGTGATGGTTTCATTTAGATGGATCCTCAAATAATTTCAACCGGAGCACAACTTTGGTTATCTACTTTCCTATATAAACGCAAAAAAGCCATTCCCTGAATAGACGAAGTAGGAATGGCTTTTTTGTTGTAGTGTGCTTACTATTATTCGGCAAACTGTGCAAATGCTCCTGATGCTGCGACCGTTATAGCGGTTGTGTCGGCTACTTCTTTCTTAGGCTCAGTTTTTGCAGTGTCTTTGACCTCTTTCTTTGGGTCTTTTTTCACCGGATCCTGTGCCATTGTAAAGAACGATCCACAAGCAAACATAAACATAGCTACTACTAAAACTAACTTTTTCATAATTATTTTCTTGTTAAAGTTCTGATTGTCTGTTTTTAATTTCATGTTAAGGTCTAGGTTAAAACCATCACAAACAAACATAAACATTGCTACTACTATAAAACTAACTCTTTAGTTTTATCTTTCATTTGGTTAAACACTTGTATTGAGTATTTCCCAAATCTTGTGCCAAAAAGAATACGTGTGAACTAATCTGTTGATTTGTAGGTGAGTAAAAAATGAATGGAAATGGGATGCAGTGTGGAATGTTGTGGAAAATGTGGAAAAGGGTGTGGAAATATTCCACACCTTGGTGTTCTTTAGAGGTCGATTCCGTATAGTTTCAGTTTATTGTATAATGTTTTGCGGTCAATATCGAGTAATTGTGCAGCACGGCTTTTGTTGTTTCCTGTTTGTCGGAGTGCTTCCAGTATATGTTCCTTTTCGGCATCTTCATCCCGTAATGTCATTTTGGGAGTTGATAGTTGTGTTTCCAGAATTTCACTACCCAGTTCTGCAAGGCCTATGAAACTGCCTTGAGCAAGCAATGTGGCGCGTTTGATGATATTCTTCATCTGCCTTAGGTTGCCGGGCCAGTGATATTCGAGTAATGCCTTTGAAGCATTGGCATCGAAGCCGATCAGTTGCTTGTCAAGCTCTTTATTAGCCTGGTCGAGGAAGAAGTTGGCAAAAAGAAGGATGTCTCCGCCACGTTCTTTCAGAGTAGGCATGCGCAAAGTAAATTCATTGATTCGGTGGTAGAGGTCTTCGCGGAATGTACCTTTTTCGATGGCTTGTTCCAGGTTCTCGTTGGTTGCAGACACCAGACGGATATCGACAGTAATTTCTGAGTTTGAACCAACTGGGCGTATTTTACGTTCCTGTAGTGCACGAAGAAGTTGAATTTGTATTTCGTAACTCAGGTTACCGATTTCATCAAGAAAGATGGTACCCCCGTTCGCTGCTACAAAAGCACCGGTTTTATCAGAGAGAGCACCGGTGAAGGAGCCTTTGATGTGACCGAAGAACTCAGAAGCGGCCAACTCTTTGGGGATGGAGCCACAGTCGATGGCAATAAACGGTTTGTCGCTACGTTTGCTTAATTGGTGAATACGATGGGCTACATACTCTTTTCCGGTTCCACTGGCACCGTTGATCAGGACTGACATGTTGGTGGGAGCTACCAGGCTGACATAGTTATAGAGTTGTTTGGCAGCATCACTTTCTCCTTCCAGATAGGAATGAGATTCTTGTTTGGTTTTAGGGCTTTTCTCCGTGAGGGGAGTTTTGGGAAGAGGAGCTTCTTTCTTTTGAAGTGCTTCGCTCATTTTCTTAAGCAGCTCTTCGGGATTAACGGGTTTGGCAATATAGTCTTGTGCACCCAGTTTCATTGCTTGTACGGCTGATTGGATATCTGCATATCCTGTCATGATAATCAATGGGATATGGAGCTCTTTCTCACCCATCCATTTCAACAGGTGAATACCATCGTGGTCGGGAAGTCGCAAGTCGGAAAGAATCAGGTCTACCGGTTGTGCATCGATGTGCTTTTGCGCACGTGCAATGTTACTCACTGATGATACATTAAACCCTTTTTTGCCTAACCAGGTTTTTAGCATCATCCCGAACGTAATATCATCTTCAACTATCAGTATGGATCTCATGATGTTAGCTTTTGCCTCTTTTTGTGAGCTACAAAGGTAAGAGGTTTTGAGGTAAAGTCGTATATTTGCAGACTTAAATTAAATAAAAGCGTTATGAAACAGAATTTTTGGATATTATTAATTATACTGGCTTGCAGCGCAGTAGCTTGTAAGTCGGGACAAAAGAAAGATGGAAACATGGAAAAAGAAACTGTATTGAAGATTGAGACCTCTATGGGGGATATCAAAGTAAAGTTGTATAATGAGACTCCGAAACATAGAGATAATTTCATTAAACTGGCTAAAGACGGAACATATAATGGAACGTTGTTTCATCGTGTCATAAAAGACTTTATGGTGCAAGCGGGTGATCCGGAATCGAAAAATGCTCCGAAAGGTAAGATGTTGGGTTCCGGTGATGTAGGTTATACAGTTCCAGCTGAATTTGTATATCCGAAGTATTTTCATAAGAAAGGCGCTTTGTCTGCTGCCCGACAGGGAGATGAAGTGAATCCCAAGAAAGAATCATCCGGTTGTCAATTCTATATTGTTACCGGAAAAGTGTTCAATGATTCGACACTTCTGAATATGGAACAACAGAAGAATCAGAATAAGGTAACTGAGGCTTTTAATGCTTTGGCGCAAAAACACATGAAAGAAATCTATAAAATGCGTAAGGCCAATGATCAGGACGGACTTTATGCTTTACAAGATACTCTGTTTATACAGGCTGAAGCGGAAGCTGCCAAACAACCCGATTTCCACTTTACTCCTGAGCAAATAAAAGCTTATACAACCGTCGGAGGTACTCCGCATCTGGATGGTGAATATACTGTTTTTGGCGAAGTTGTCGAGGGCATGGATATTGTTGACAAAATCCAGCAGGTAAAAACAGACCGTAGCGATCGCCCGGAAGAGGATGTGAAGATTATTAATGTTTCTGTTATTGAATAAATATGCTGCAAATCAACAGGCATATTCTGGATAATGGTTTGAGATTGGTTCATGCGCAGGACACCAGTACGCAGATGGTTGCGCTCAATATTCTCTATAATGTGGGAGCCAGAGATGAAAACCCGGAGCATACCGGGTTTGCCCATCTTTTTGAGCACCTGATGTTTGGCGGTTCTGTGAATATACCCGATTATGATGCTCCGCTACAATTGGCAGGAGGGGAAAATAATGCCTGGACCAATAATGACATTACCAATTATTACCTCACTGTACCCAGACAGAATGTGGAAACCGGATTTTGGCTTGAATCTGATAGAATGTTGAGCCTCGATTTCAGTGAACGCAGTCTGGAGGTTCAGCGGGGAGTGGTAATGGAAGAGTTTAAGCAGCGTTGCCTTAATCAGCCCTATGGTGATGTTGGGCATTTGTTGCGTCCGCTGGCTTATCGGGTTCATCCTTATCAATGGCCTACCATCGGTAAGGAGCTGTCTCACATAGCCAATGCTACATTGGAAGAGGTCAAAGATTTCTTTTTTCGTTTTTATGCACCTAATAATGCTGTTCTGGCTGTTACCGGCAATATTTCGTTTGAAGAGGCTTTACATCTCACAGAAAAGTGGTTCGGTCCTATCCCCCGCAGGGAAGTTCCTTTGAGGCAATTGCCTCCGGAGCCGGTACAAACGGAAGAACGCCGTTTGGTAGTGGAGAGAAATGTACCGCTTGATTCGCTTTTTATGGCGTACCATATGTGTGACCGCGCGGATAGCGATTATTATGCTTTTGATATCTTGTCGGATATCTTAAGTAACGGACGTTCCAGCCGTTTGAACCAGCATCTTGTGCAAGAAAAGCAATTGTTCTCGAGTATCGATGCTTATATATCGGGAACACTTGATGCCGGCTTGTTCCATATCAGTGGGAAACCGGCAGCCGGTGTGTCGTTGGAAGAAGCTGAGGCTGCGGTGCGTGAAGAGTTGAATGAACTGCAATCTGCTTTGATCCAAGAACAGGAACTCGAGAAGGTAAAGAATAAGTTTGAATCTACCCAGATATTCGGAAATATCAATTATCTGAATGTTGCCACCAATCTTGCCTGGTTCGAATTGAACGGGCGGGCTGAAGATATGGAAAAGGAGGTTGAACGCTATCGTGCCGTGACTGCCGACCGTTTGAACGCGGTGGCACAAACTGCATTCCGAGAAGAAAATGGAGTAGTACTTTATTATAAGAGTAGTAGAGGAGAGAAGGATGAGACTTATATATAAGAATCATTATAAAGCATTGTTTCTTCTCGGCTTTCCCATTGTTATCGGGCAAGTGGGGGTTATTGTGCTTGGCTTTGCCGATACCTTAATGATTGGTCATCACAGCACCAACGAACTGGGAGCAGCTCCTTTGTCAATAACATGTTTACGCTTGCCATTATTTTCAGTACCGGATTTTCATATGGATTGACTCCTATTGTAGGGGGCTTTTATGGGACTCGTAGATTTGCGTCTGCCGGGCAGGCATTACGTTGCAGTTTGCTTGCCAATCTTTTGGTCGGTATTTTATTAACCGTAATTATGGGCATTCTCTATCTGAATGTTGAAAGATTGGGGCAACCGGAAGAGTTATTACCCTTGATCAAGCCCTATTATCTGATACTACTTGCCTCGCTGGTCTTTGTGTTGCTATTTAACGGATTCAAACAGTTTACCGATGGAATAACCGATACTAAGACAGCTATGTGGATACTTTTGGGTGGAAATGTACTGAATATCGTGGGGAACTATATCTTGATTAACGGTAAACTTGGATTTCCCGAACTTGGATTATTGGGTGCCGGAATCAGCACGTTGTTCTCACGTATTGTCATGGTGCTGATATTTGTATTCGTGTTTTTTAGCAGCCGCCGTTTCTTACGTTATAAACTGGGATTTATTCGCTTGGGATGGTCGCGTACATTGTTCCGTCAGCTGAATGCCTTAGGATGGCCTGTAGCTTTTCAAATGGGGATGGAAACCGCTTCATTTAGCTTGAGTACAGTGATGGTAGGATGGTTGGGGACTATCGCCCTTGCCTCACATCAGGTAATGCTTACTATCTCACAGTTCACGTTTATGATGTTTTATGGGATGGGGGCGGCAGTAGCTGTGCGTGTCAGCAATTTCAAGGGTCAAAACGATATTGTTAATGTACGTCGTACTGCGTATGCCGGGGCACATATCATATTGGCTATGGGAGTTGTTCTGCTGTCTATTGTCTTCTTGTTCCGCTATCAGGTAGGAGGATGGTTTACCGACAATACCGAAGTCTCTGCGATGGTAGTTGTTCTGATGGTGCCTTTTCTGGCTTATCAGTTCGGCGATGGAATGCAAATCAATTTCGCTAATGCCCTGCGTGGTATTTCGGATGTAAAGCCTATGATGCTGATTGCTTTTATCGCCTATTTTATCATTTCTCTCCCGGCCGGATATTTCTTTGGATTTGTTATGGGCTGGGGATTACTCGGGGTCTGGATGGCTTTTCCTTTCGGACTGAGTAGTGCGGCCATTATGTTATGGTTACGTTTCAGATATAAAACAAGATAAGTTATGGCTATTCCTTCCCGTTTCACAAAAGTAAAGATCGCGGCGGGGTATACTTTGTTGCTGGTTGTACTGCTGCTCTCCCTGTTGTTTGTACACAGGGAGATGGAGAAACTGTCTGATACGGACGATGTACAGAGTTTGCAGACGGATAGTTTGCTGCTTTTACTGAAAGAGAAAGATGAAAATACCATCCGGATGCTTCAGATCATTAATGAAGCGAACGAGAGTATGATTACTCCGGTTGAATTGGATTCCATCATTGCCGAACAAGATACAGTGATCACTCAACAGCGTGTGCAACATCGTATCATCACCAAGCGTGACTCTGTGATTACGAAACGAAAGAAAAAGGGTTTTTTCAGGAGGTTGGGCGAGGTGTTCGCTCCTTCGAAAGAAGATACGGCTGTGCTGGTAAATACAGCTGTGGAATTTGCGACCGACACCATTCTTGAACCTTACAATCCGATTGATTCACTACATCAGCGCATACGAACGGTGACCAAACGGAAGTCCAGGCCTGTGGTACGGCCCAACTACAATGCCCGTCTTCGCCGGATGAATAAGGAATTAACCACTCGTATTGACAGCATGATTACGACCTATGAGCAAGTAGTCACCCAACGTGCTATGGACAACGCATCCGAACAGCAAGAACTTCGGAACCGTTCAACTCGTACGATTGGCGGGATTGCCATTGCCGCCGTGTTGCTGTCCGCCTGCTTCCTGATTATGATTTGGCGGGATATCACCCGGAGCAATCGTTACCGGAAGGAATTGGAGGAGGCCAATAAGCGTGCGGAGGCGTTGTTGGAGGCTCGTGAAAAGTTAATGCTTGCCATCACTCATGATTTTAAAGCTCCTTTGGGGTCTATCATCGGATATACGGATTTATTGACCGGGTTGACTACGGATGAAAGACAGCGTTTCTATCTGGACAATATGAAAAGTTCCTCGCAACATCTGCTTAAACTGGTAAGTGACTTGCTCGACTTCCACCGGTTGGATCTGAATAAGGCAGAAGTCAACCGGGTTACTTTTAATCCGGCACAACTGTTTGAAGAGATACGTATTAGCTTCAAACCACTGACCGATGCCAAACATCTGACTTTAAGTTGCAGTATAGACGCCGAACTGGACGGACGCTTCATCAGTGATCCGCTCCGTATCCGGCAAATTGTAAATAATCTCCTTTCCAATGCTGTGAAATTCACAGCTAAGGGTAGCATTGCATTGAATATTACCTATCATTCGTCCAGTGTCCGCATCGAGGTGGTGGACACTGGTAAAGGTATGGCACCCGGTGACCGTGAAAAGATATTTCAGGAATTTACCCGGTTGCCGGGAGCGCAAGGTGAGGAAGGCTTTGGACTGGGGCTTTCCATTGTACACAAACTTGTGACCTTGCTCGAAGGATCGATTAGTGTTCAAAGTACCTTGGGTGAAGGGAGTCGTTTTATTGTCATTCTGCCGCTCTATCCTGTGGGGCCTGTGACAGGAGAGAAGCGGGAAGGAAATGTGTCTTCGGTTTCAACGACAGATCAAGCCGGTGAGGACGGGGTAATGGCATCTCCAAAATTAAACCGTGTTTTATTGATTGATGACGACCGGATTCAATTGGCTCTGACTGCCGCTATGCTTGAACAACAAGGCATTCAGGCTGTTTGCTGCCAACAGCCGGATGAGTTGATTGAGCAACTTCGTACGGCTACATTCGACGTGTTGCTGACTGACGTTCAAATGCCTGCCATCAATGGTTTCGATTTACTGAAACTATTGCGTGCATCCAATATACCTCAGGCGCGTACTATTCCGGTAATTGCTGTTACCGCCCGGAGTGAGATGAATGAACAGGACTTTCAGGAACACGGCTTTGCAGGATGTTTGCATAAGCCTTTTACGGTAAAGGAACTCTTGACGATTATCAGTGGTGAAGAAATGACCGGTTCGTCAGCTGAATTGACACCGGACTCCCTTAACTTTCGGGCGCTGACTGCTTTTTCCGAAGATGATCCGGAAGCTGCCTCTACCATCATTCAAACCTTTATTGAAGAAACGGAGAAGAACCGGAACCGGATGGAAAGCGCTATCCGAGCCACTGATGTGGATGGGATAGCCGGCATGGCTCACAAATTATTGCCTCTGTTTACGTTGCTTGGGGCTTCCGAGGCACTTCCTCTGCTATTATGGCTGGAGCAGCGTCGTGGCGAAGCCGTATCGGACGAAATGATACAAAAGGCGAATGAAGCTCTTCGACAGGTAGATATCGTAATGGCTGAGGCAAGACGATATGCAGCGGGAGATTGACAATCGGTGATTGCCGTAAGTGTCTATTCGTATACAAAATCGTCGTCACTTTAATCTTTTTCCGGAAAATTTTGTTTCCTTTGTATCACTTTTTACATTGAGAGACAAGCTTCATGAAACGAAAATGGATCAAATGGGTAAGCTGGATTTTGCTTACCCCCCTCATACTCTTTGTGATACTGATGGTATTACTCTATATCCCTCCCGTACAGAATTTTCTGAGAAAGGAGGCTGCTGCTTATGCTTCCGAAGCAACCGGCATGCAGATCAATGTACGTCGCATCGATTTACGGTTTCCTTTAAATCTGTTGGTACGGGGAGTTGAAGTCATCCAGGCTCCCGATACATTGCTTTCACTTGAAAGCCTCAATGTACATGTGCAGGCACTTCCGCTTTTCCGTGGCAAGGTTGAGGTAGATGACATCAGCCTTCAGCAGGTAGCTGTTAATTCTGCCAACCTGATAGACGGTATGCGGCTGAAAGGTGTTCTGGGTAGTTTTAGGCGTGGAGACCATGGGGTGGATCTACCCAATGAAATAGCCATTATAAACCGGGCCGAACTCTCTGATACTCATGTACAGTTGCTTTTGAATGATACCACTGCTACGCCTAAAGATACTGCTCAAAGTGAGGTCCGCTGGAAAGTAGACCTGCGTCATTTGAAATTGAAGAATGTCTCTTTCAGCATGCAGTTACCGGCAGACAGTATGCGCTTGGCGGCTCATGTGGAAGAAGCACAAGTGAATGATGCGGAAGCCGATTTGAAGAATTTGCATTACGGGCTTCGTAGTTTTCTGGTATCGGGTACCTCGGTCAATTATGATGTGGCACCGCGGAGCCGGCGGAAGGTTTCGATCCTTCACACATCGCTTTGCGCGATATTCGTATCGGACTCGATTCGATGTATTATCGCGGACGCAATATGAATGCTGTTATCCGTGAGTTTTCGATGAACGACCGTTCCGGATTAAGTGTCACTTCGCTTACCGGACGTGTGTTTGCCAATGATACCATTATCCAAGTGCCGAGTTTGAAACTGCTGACTCCACATTCCGAAATGGATCTTACTGCACAGACTTATTGGGAGTTGGTGAATATTCCTACTACCGGACGTCTGACTGCCCGCTTTAATGCGATGATCGGGAAACAAGACGTGTTGTTGCTGGCCGGTGGATTGCCGGATAGCTTCAAAGAGGCCTATCCCTTCCGTCCGTTGGTGATACGTGCCGGTACGGAAGGAAACCTAAAAGAGATGCAGATAACCCGGTTCAGTGCCGAGTTGCCCGGAGCTTTTTCACTTTCGGGCGGTGGAGAGTTATTGATCTGACCGATAGCCTGGAGAGGTCCGCCATTATTGACCTGAGGATGCAGACACAGAATCTTAACTTCCTGACCGCTCTGGGCGGAACGAGGCCGGATAGTTTACTTGTTATTCCCAATCAGATGTCGTTGGTTGCGAAAGCCCGAATGAAAGGGCCTCAATATATGGCGCAACTCCTGTTGAAAGAAGGAGAGGGAATGCTGAATTTAGATGCTGCATACAATGGAAGCACTGAGGCTTATCGGGCTGACCTGAAGGTGGACGCTTTGCAACTTCATCATTTCCTGCCCAAAGACTCGATCTACGAACTGACTACATCGGTCGCTGCTGTGGGAAGAGGGATCGATTTCACTTCTTATCGTACGACTGCCTCTTTGAAGGCCTCACTGCAATCGTTGCATTATGGGCGTTATCAGATTTCGGGAATTGAAGTGACTGGTGATGTAAAGAACGCACTTGCCACAGCCCGTTTAGTGAGTGACAACCGCTTGTTAAAGATGAATGCCAATGCCGAATATCACCTTGCCAAACCTTATATGGACGGAAAGCTTGATATGGATGTTACGCAACTTGATTTGTATGAACTGGGGATTGCCCCTAAACCCCTGAAATATCCTTTAGCTTTTAATTTTACGGCAGAAGCCCGGCGCGACCGTATTTTCACTCATCTTACGGCCGGTGATATGAAGCTTAACCTTTCGGCACGTTCCAGCCTGGATAAGCTGATTAAACAGTCAGCACATTTTGCTGATGTGCTGGTCAAGCAAATAGATAAGAAAGAACTTGATCACGGGGAATTGCGAGAGGCGTTGCCGACCGCTATATTCTCGATGTCGGCCGGTAAAGAAAATCCGTTGGCCTATTATCTGGCAACGAAAGATATCGCTTTTCACGATGTGGGTGTGAAGTTTGGCACTGCTCCCGACTGGGGGATCAACGGAAAAGCCTCTATTCATGCATTGAAGATGGATACCTTGCAACTGGACACGATCTACTTTACTGTCAAGCAGGACACGACTCGCATGAGTTTGCACGGAGGGGTCATCAACGGCCCCAAGAATCCGCAGATCGTTTTTAAATCGAGCTTTGCCGGAGAAATACGCAACGATGATGCCGAACTCACGCTACGCTATGAAAATGCGAAAGGCGAAACCGGGGTACTTTTCGGTGTGAACGTCCGTCCATTGGTCGAAGGAAACGGAAAAGGCGATGGGCTTGCTTTTACGCTGATACCGGAAAATCCCATTATTGCTTTCCGAAAGTTCCACTTCGTCGATCATCACAACTGGATATACCTCCATAAAAACATGCGCTTGTATGCCAATGTCGATATGGCGGATGACGAAGACATGGGATTCAGGATAAAATCAAACCGGAGCGATACTGTATCGTTGCAGAACATTGATGTGGAGTTGCAACGCATCCGCCTGTCTGAGATCAGTGAAGTGCTTCCTTATCTGCCTGACTTGTCCGGGCTCTTCTCGGCTGAGGCTAATTACGTGCAGACAGCTACTTCCTTGCAAGTATCGGCTGAGGCTAATATTGATGAATTGACTTATGAACGTCAACGCATCGGCGATGTTGCACTCGGTGTGACCTGGCTTCCGGGTGAAAGAGGAAAACATTATATCAGTACTTATCTGACCCATGAGGGCGAGGAGATATTGATGGCTGACGGTTCGCTTCATCCTTCGGTGACCGGTAAAGACAGTATTGAGGTGAATGCCATCATGGAACATTTTCCGTTAAAGATAGCCAATGCCTTTGTACCGGATCAGGTAGTCACCCTTTCCGGCGATATGGACGGTGGGCTTCACATCACCGGTGATACAGACCGGCCGTTGGTCAACGGGGATCTGGTCTTGGACAGTGTGTCGGTCTTTGCCCGTCAGGCAGGGGCGCGGTTTACGTTCGACAATCGTCCTGTACAAATCAAAAACAGCCGTTTGACTTTTGATAAGTTCGCTATATTCACTACCGGAAAGAATCCTTTCACGATTGATGGTACAGTCGATTTTCGGAATTTGACCGATCCCAGGGTTAATCTGTCCATGCTGGCAGAAAACTATATGCTGCTCAATGCTCCCCGTACAAAGGAGAGCCTGGTATATGGCAAAGTGTTTGTCGACTTCAATGCAACCGTGCGCGGACCGGTAAATGCGTTGGTGATGCGCGGCAATATGAATTTGCTGGGCAATACGGATGTCACTTATGTATTGATGGACTCGCCGCTTACCGTGCAGGACCGGTTGGGAGACCTGGTTACTTTTACTTCTTTCAGTGATACGACGACCGTACAGAAAGAAGAAGCCCCTGTTGTGTCACTTGGCGGACTCGACATGATTATGACTGTACAAATCGATCCCGGAGTCCGGTTGAAGGCCGATCTGAGTGCTGACCGTAGCAGCCGGGTAGAGTTGCAGGGAGGAGGCAATCTGAGTATGCAATATACACCGCAAGGTGATTTGTCCTTATCAGGCCGGTATACCCTTACGAGTGGTATGATGAAGTATGCACTTCCCGTGATACCCCTGAAAGAATTCAATATAAACAATGGCAGTTACGTGGAATGGACCGGTAATCCGATGGACCCGATGCTCAATCTCAAAGCTACCGAGCGCCTTCGCGCTTCCGTAGGCAGTGAGAACGGGCAATCGCGTATGGTCAACTTTGATGTGTCGATTGTAGTTAAGAACCGTTTGGATAACCTTTCACTGGCCTTTGAGATCGATGCGCCCGATGATGCGGAAGTGCAGAATCAGCTGGCTTCTATGAGTGCTGATGAACGGGGTAAACAGGCCATTGCAATGTTGGCTACCGGGCTCTATCTGGCTAATTCGGGAAGTTCCGGAGGTGGGGGACTAAATATGGGATCGGCATTGAACAGTATACTTTCCAGCCAGATCAATGCATTGGCCGGAAACCTGAAGAATGCCAGCTTCTCGATGGGAGTAGAAGACCACGATGCGGCTGATGCGGGAGGAAAACGTACCGACTACAGCTTCCGTTATTCGCAGCGTTTCTTCAATGACCGTTTCCAGATCGTACTGGGTGGTAAGGTGTCTACCGGAGCACAGGCTACGAATGATGTCGAGTCGTTTATCGACAATATCTCTCTCGAATATCGTCTCGATACATCCGGTACCCGTTACATTCGCCTTTTCCACAATAAGAATTACGAAGTGTGCTTGAAGGAGATAACGGAAACCGGTATCGGTCTGGTACTGCGTAAACGTATCGACAGATGGGTGAGTTATTTATTTTCCGTAAAAAGAAGAAGACACTTCCTGATACGCAAAAAGCTCCGTCTGACGGCGAAGCACATCAGTAATTGATTAACAACAGAGATTTAAACAGGATGATACGTAAAGAAACAGTTCATATAATATGGGTTACCATACAAGCCGGTCTTGTAATGTTGCTGTTGGGAGCATGTTCCACAACCAAGCACCTGCCCGAAGGGAAATACTCTACACCGGATCGAAGACTATTGTTGAAAACGAGCCACAAGCGCCTTTGACAGAGGATGCGCTGACCGAACTTGATGCCGCACTCGATAAAGCTCCAAGTACAAAAATTTTAGGCTTTGTCCCCATCCCTTTCAAGATGTGGCTTATAACAGTCTGGTTCGCTATAAGAAAGGTTTCGGACACTGGCTCTTCAACCGGTTTGCCGCTAATCCTCCCGTGTTCATTTCTACGGTCAATCCGGAAATACGTGCCAAAGTAGGCACCAACCTGTTACACGACTATGGCTACTTTAATGGGACGGTCCGATTTCAGACCGTGCCCGACAAGAAAGACAGCCTGAAGGCAAGTATACGCTATACGGTTGATATGAAAGACCCTTATTACATCGATACGGTTTATTACACTCGTTTCAATCCGCGTACGTTGAGAATCATGGAGAGAGGACGCAGAGGATCGTTGTTGACCCCCGGTGAACAGTTCAACGTGAGTGATCTGGATGGAGAGCGCAGCCGTATCAGTACTTTATTGCGTAATCGCGGGTATTTCTACTTTCGTCCGGACTATATGAAGTATCAGGCGGATACTCTGTTGAATCCCGGGCATGTCAGTCTCCGGTTGATACCTGTACCGGGACTTCCGGATGCGGCCCAGCGCCCGTATTATGTCGGTAAGACATCGGTCTTTTTGTACGGAAAGGGTGGAGAAGTGCCGAACAGTACACTCGAATACCGGGGACTCGATATTCATTATTATAAGAAGATGCAGGTGCGTCCGAATATGCTTTACCGTTGGTTGAATTATCAGGCTTATGTTCGCAATGATTCTTTGCGCAACTCTGCTCATAGCCGTTTATACAGCCAGTATCGGCAAACGCGTATCCAGGAACGCCTTTCGCAACTGAGTATTTTCCGCTATCTCGATCTGCAATATATCCCTCAGGACTCTACGGCAACTTGTGACACGCTGAACGTGCGTTTGCAGGCTACGTTTGATAAACCGTATGACGCGGAACTGGAATTCAACCTGACCACCAAGAGCAATAACCAGACCGGCCCCGGTGCATCTTTCGGCCTGACCCGTTACAATGTATTTGGGGGAGGAGAGACGTGGAATGTCAAGTTAAAGCTCTTACGAATGGCAGACCGGACAGAATAAAGGAAGTTCATTGATGAATAGTTGGGAGATGGGAGTATCTACTGCCTTGACTTTTCCCCGGGTCGTGTTCCCTTCTTTCGGAGGACGTGAGTATGACTTCCCGGCAACCACTACTTTCCGTTTGTATATCGATCAGCTTAACCGTGCCAAATACTATAAACTATTGGCGTTCGGAGGAAATGCCACTTATGACTTTCAGCCGACCCGTATCAGTCGTCACAGCCTGACACCTCTCCGGGTGACTTTCAATGTGCTGCAACACACAACGAAGGCCTTTGAGGAAATTGCTGATCAGAACAAAGCCTTGTACCGTAGTCTGCAGAATCAGTTTATTCCGGCAATGGAATATACCTATACTTTTGATAACGCGGCTTTGCGCGGAGTGCGTAATCCTATCTGGTGGCAGACTACGTTTACTTCCGCCGGTAACATAACTTCCGGTATTTATCGTATTTTCGGAAAGGAGTTCAGCCAAAGAGACAAGAAACTGTTCGGTGTTCCTTTCGCACAGTTTCTGAAGGTGAACAGTGACTTCCGTTATACCTGGAAGATCGATAAGAACCAGTCCATAGCCAGCCGTGTGGCTGGAGGAATTATCTGGGCGTATGGCAATACAAATACGGCACCTTACAGCGAGCAGTTCTATATCGGAGGTGCCAATAGTGTGCGTGCGTTTACTGCACGCAGTATCGGACCGGGTGGATTCCGGCCGACAAAGACTTCGAAAGGGCTCTATCTGGACCAGACGGGAGATATCCGGATGGAAGCCAACGTGGAATATCGTTTCCGCATTTACGGTGACTTGCACGGTGCTGTCTTTCTGGATGCCGGTAACGTCTGGATGTTGCGTAAAGATGAAGAGGCACCGGAAAAGCAACTGCGTTGGAAGACTTTCGGCAAACAGATTGCGTTGGGAACAGGTGCCGGTATACGTTACGACCTCGACTTCCTGATTCTGCGTCTGGATTGTGGTGTGCCTTTGCATGATCCGTACGATACCGGCAAGAAGGGATATTACAATGTGACCGGTTCTTTCTGGAAGGGGTTGGGACTACACTTTGCCGTAGGCTATCCGTTCTAAAATAGTCGATGACGATGGGCGGCGTAAGAAAATTCTTCATACTTCGTTCTTCATTCTTCATTCTATTTTGTACTTTTGCAACGATATCTGATGAGACACATCACTAACCTTTTAATATTCACAGTTATGAAACCAACATTATTTGTGCTTGCTGCCGGCATGGGCAGCCGTTACGGAGGCTTGAAACAATTGGACGGACTGGGTCCCAACGGCGAAACTATCATGGACTATTCTATTTACGACGCCATTCGTGGTGGATTTGGTAAAGTAGTATTCGTTATCCGTAAAGATTTTGAGCAGGATTTCCGTGAAAAGATTCTGAGTAAATACGAAAATCATATTCCGGTGGAACTCGTATTCCAGGCATTGGACAACCTGCGAAGGCTTCACTTGCCCTGCCGACCGCGTAAAACCCTGGGGAACCAACCATGCTGTCCTGATGGGTAAAGACGTCATCAAAGAACCGTTTGCCGTTATCAATGCTGACGACTTCTACGGACGCGACAGCTTTGCTGTATTGGGTGCCGAACTGTCTCAGATGGACGGTAAAAAGAACGACTATTGTATGGTAGGTTACCGTGTAGGCAATACGCTTTCAGAAAGCGGATCTGTGGCTCGTGGCGTTTGTGAGACAAATGCGGAAGGCTATCTGACTACAGTGGTAGAACGCACTGCAATCGAGCGTATCGATGGTAAAGTATCGTTCAAGGATGAGAACGGCGAAATGCAGACAATCGGCGATAACACTCCGGTTTCAATGAATATGTGGGGATTCACTCCCGACTATTTCGCTTATTCGGAAGAGTATTTCAAAGAGTTCCTGAAAGAAAACGAAGGAAACCTGAAATCAGAATACTTCATTCCGCTGATGGTAAACAAACTGGTGAACGAAGGTACTGCCCGCGTAAAGGTTCTGGATACTACAAGCAAATGGTTCGGCGTGACTTATGCTGCCGACCGTCAGGGTGTAGTAGATAAGATTCAGGCATTGGTAGATGCAGGCGAATATCCTGATAAACTGTTCTAAAGCTAATTTGCTTATTTCTATAATGTAGATTTTGAAAGGGACGTCTTTGCGAAGATGTCCCTTTTTTAATATCAGGCCGGATCACACCTCTTTGGTACGCTCCCTGCCGGTGAACTTTAAATCACCCTCCGGGAGTTGCGAGGGAGGAGATGGTCGGTTTGTCAATGTGTCAAATTGATAATCGTAACCCTCTGTTTCTCGTTTTTTCGGGCCACAATCCGGTAAAGTCTATAAAAACGGCCTACAGGCAAATATCCATTCATAGTTTTGATCTTGTTTCATCCCTAATGGAAATAAAAGGAAAGGAAGTATGATTTTTTTGTTTCCTAATCTTTTCTTTGCGGAGCTTTTCCTGCTTTTCTGACACTTTGCAGCGGTCGGGCGGGGGGAGGCAACCAGGAGAAAATCAGTCACTCTTGTCGCCCGATTTGCATTACAATAGATGTAATCTGCCAAAACATATAGAGATATTCAGAAAAGAAGTAAACATTTCGGGAAATGCTTACTTCTTTCACCCGAAGACTTACTTCTTTTGGGGTAAATGCTTCCTTCTTTCCGAAAAAAACAAAGGTGCAACCGGCTCAAAAGCCCGGATTTCTGTAGAAAAGCTTTTACTGTGCTCTGTTTCTTCTGCTTTCACC
>ENA-OQIG01000207-OQIG01000207.1-human-gut-metagenome-genome-assembly--contig:-NODE-207-length-34284-cov-3.809527_pt1 | contig 34284 bp, 39 predicted proteins | sample MGYA00242576_ERZ504741 | MGnify/ENA primary metagenome ERZ504741 (study PRJEB26092, sample SAMD00036436) | human gut metagenome | host: Homo sapiens | study: EMG produced TPA metagenomics assembly of... | reverse complement strand
TTTTGCCAGCTTATGGAGTATTGCCAGTGTGTTTTGGTGAATCGCTTTCACGTCCGAAGCAAAAAGCACGGAAGTCTGACTTAGAAACTCTTCAACCTGGAATTGTGGGTGAGTGCATAAGTTCTTCAGCAGTCCGAGTATGATATTTACCGGACGGCTGTGAGGGGCGGACAGAACGGCAAATATTTCCGGTTGTAGTGTCAGTTGTTCTTCTGTGCTGGGGTTAAGTGCGGTAAACATGCCTGCAAACCAACTACTTAGGTTTTTGTTCAGATTCCGGTTGACGGCAAGCAGAGATTCTTTTAATACACGCATACGATCTAGTTGACCGTGTTCTACGAAGTATCTGAAAGAGAAATAAGGCTGTCCGCTTGTACGATTATCCGTCCAGTTTTGTCCGCAATCGTATTGGAACAGATACCAGATATGTTCTTTGAGTGTGATTGCCCGCTTTTGCAGGAAATCGGTATTGTTCATGTAGTTCACCAGATAACCGGCGATGGTTTGCGGAGAGGGTGTTAGGGTGAGTACTCCCTGTTCTATCCAATCCATCAGAGTTTCGTAATTCATTCCATAGAAACCGCCGAATTCCTTGCTTTCACCCTCTTTGAAGAAACTGTCGATCCAGGAAGGAATGTACCATGGGATCAATTCATTCAGTTGTTCCGTATAGATTCCCCATTCGTGTTTGCGGAATTCTTTTAGCGAATAGATGACGAGGGCGGTAAGATTGATGATACGATGCTGTTCGGGAGTTCCGCGTGTACCGTATGTGTTCTCGTTAAGTTGCACGAATTTATTGTAGTGTTCTTCCAATTTGTTAAGGCAGGGAACAAGCGTTTTTCGTTCTTCCTGCGTTAGTCCTTGCAGAAAAGGGATGATGGCGTCGCCTTGTCCTTTTTCTACTATCTCGTTGAGGCGTTCTTCTATGGTCATAATCATGAATTTGTTATAGGTTGTTGAGTGAAGTCGTCACTTTTTTCAGGTTGCTGTTTGTGCCCCATTCTTGCAGGCGTTGCAGGAGTTGTTTGTCTGTAACCTTGCTGTGGTTGATGGTCAATAGCTCCAGATAAAGTTCGAGCAGTTGTTTGAGTCCGGTAACGGGTTTGTCTGGCAATCCGCCTATAAATTCTGTGAGCAGTGCTTCCAGTTGCTGGTTGTGGAAAGTACTTCGTTTGTACATGCTTTCGTACACTTGTGTGGTGAAGCGTTTTAGCGGAGCAAGTTCCATCTGGATGAGGCGGGCCAGGATTTCTCCTACCCGGTGATTGTTTATTCTTCCTGTGGATATTCCTTCTACCCATAATTCGGCTGCATAGGAACGGACTGTTTTGTCTACAAAAAGCAGCGAACCACTTAGTAGGAACAAACTCATCTCTTTGAGCGGGCAGTGGAAAGACAACAGCATGCGCAAGGCACAGGCGAGGGTGCGTTTGCTGTCTTCCTGCGGAGTGCCGAAAGTCATGTAGCAAGTGATAATTTGGGCTATCAATGGTTCCGGGCGGTTGGGGAAACAGCATAGCAGAGGTTCCATGTAACGGGAATCATCCATGTTATATTTACTGTTGATAATCAGATGTTCCTGCCATAACTGGTGGCTGTTGTATTCAGTATATGTATGCCATTTGTAGAACTCGAGTTGGAGCAGACGCCTGTCAGTTTCGTATGATTTCTCTTTGGGTTTCACCTCTTTCCACTCGTAGTCTCCTGTCAGATAGTTGTGTGGTAATGTGTTACAGGCGAAAGATTTGAATGCTTCGAATTCCGTCTCCGGTGCTTTTACCAGTCCGGCGGCCATCCAGGCGGTTGGATGATTGTAGGGCGGTTCGGGTAGCGTGTTTTCATCCAACAGGAACAGAAAGAGATGCAGGTATTCATCTTGCAACAGTTGCCGGGCGGTGGCGATGGCTTCTTCTTTGTCTTCCATAGCACATCGGGCAATAGCTAGCTGGAAATCCCATGGACAGGGTTTCGTTTCTGCTTTCTGATATACGGCAAGCCGGCGTACCAGTCGGTAGCCTGTACGTATGCCGGGGTATGGGTGGGAGTAGAAAGTAGGGGGAAGGCATTGCCTCCTTTTATTTTACGGATCACATTTAGCCATAAATGTTTGATGGGCGTGAAACAGGTTGCGTTGCTGTAGCCGGGTTTCCAGTCGGCAAGTCGTTTGAAAGAGCGCTCGTCATAAGCTCCTCTGTTTTCATCTATTCCTTTCAGCCTTTCTTCCAGTCGGGTGAACATATTTCTCAAAAATCCTGTGTTGGAGGTATCTTTCTGTGCCCATAAGCGTTGATATTCCAGTAGGAAGGTAGCGAGAAGATCTTCGTATGGCTCCCAGCTATTGGCAACGATAGTGGCAGCCCGCTGGAAAACAGGTTCCATCCGGTTGAGATCTTCTTTGTCCAATTGGGGATGGAAAGCAATGATGGCGGCGATGGTTGTTTCTATCTCCCAACTTTCCTCCATGTCGAACAAACGACTAAGCTGGAACAGGAAATCTTCTTTGTTGGCGGGGAAGGGAATAGGGCTGTCTTCCCTGCAGATGTCGTACCGTTTCCTCCCACATCTTGCATCGCTCATGGGGTTCTTCTGTAGGCTGCGGTTTGAAAGAAGAGAGTATCGCATGCACGCTTTGAAACATCTCCGGTTGATAAGATTGCAGTGTTTCCTGGAGATTGGATGAAGAGACGTCTCCATATTTTGATATAAAATTAGCGGCTTTCTTTTGAAGGCTTTCGTCTTTCTTCAAGAAGAGTTGGCAGAGAGTGATGCAGCAGGGCTCTTTCATCTCGGGATGTTGTGCGACGATCTTTTCAAAGAGGGCGTAAATGGTAAGCAGCGAGTTTTTGGGGCTGGAGAAGAAAAGGGTGGTTGCACGTTCGATGAATTCCTGATAACGGAATCCTTCTTCGGATGCAATATTTTTCAACTGTTGCAACATCACGTTCACCGGTTTGGTATAGGAAGAGGTGAATATTTGCATCATCTCTTCTTGCAAGGATAACAGTTCTCCGGTAGTTGGTTGCAGAGTTTCGAAGAATCCGGCAAACCATCCTGCCATATCTTTTTTGAAACTCCGGTGGAAGGTGGCGAGTGTGGCTTTTAATAGGCGTTCTCTATCCAGATGGCCGTCCAGCGAAAAGCGGTAGAGAGCGGCACTGATACTTTCATCCCGTGCGGTAACTCCTTTTTTATAAGCCTCTTTGGCGCAATTATCTTGATAGCCGATGGACGATTCGTATTCGAAAATCGTCCAGATATGTTCTTTCAGGGTGATGTCACGCTTGAGTAATAACTCACTGTTGAAAGTATCGTTTCCTTTAGGTTCCTTATTTCTGATGCGGGTAATCCAGGGGAGTACATGTGCAATGCGGCTTGGAGCAATTTCTTTGAGGTATCCCATATCCATGAGCTGCATCAGCTGTTCGTAATTGAGATTGAAATTAAACCAAGTTTTGTCATCATTGATAAAATCCATCAGCCAGGTGGGGCAGTAAAGTGGGAGTAGTTTGCAAAGCATATCAAACTTTACATGATATGCCATATCCATCTCTCGTTTGTTGGCGCAGACAAACTGAACAGCGGATAGAAAATGTGCCGTGCCGCACTGCAGGTTGTCTCACTACTGAAACCGGCAAACTTACTTTTTATCCATTGTAAATCCCGGATAACCGGCAGCAGCTTCCGCCTTTCTTTCATTGGTAACTCCAGTAATCTCTTGACAAAAGGGATTAATATCTTCTCTTCATTCTCCGGAGTATCCACATAAGCCTTGGATAATTTCTCGAGTTCTTTTTTTAGTTCTTCCATTGTACTAGTTTCTTTACTGCCAGAATATGTTTGCAAGCTCCCCGTTCTCCTTGATTGCTGCTGAACCAGGTGCAAGTGCAACGCTCCTTCTCACTTTCTCTGTCGAGAATGACCGTATGTCTGACACCTCCGCTTCCTGCACGCGTGCTTCTGTCCGTTTCTCGTCATTCGATATGATTTCTACTTTTTCTTCTTCCAGTAGTTTTTCTGCAGCTATCATTCGAGGATTGAGACTTAAAATACGTTCGGTTTTGAAAGGCAGGCGACGGTAGAAGAAGCTGTTTTCATCCAAATCGAATCCTAATAACCCCATGGCTGCCAGCGTGCCGCGAGGGAATCTACCTTCTCCAGGTCAATATGTTCCTCTATGGCAAAAAGAGTGGGGTTGAACTGTTGGTTGGCATAACTGTATTTATCCATTGCTTCTATCCATCTTTCGGGGACATCTTCGAGCAGAGATTCCAGTGCGGCGCCTTCTCCGGAAAATCCTCTCCAACATTCGCGGGAAAGAGAAAGGCTGAAGCGTACCGGACCGAAATAAAGTTGCCAAATGGTAGATTGCATGGTGGGATGCGCAAAGACTTTCAGCTCATCGGCAAATGGAAGCAAGGGCTCGAGTAGACGTAAGCGATGAAGTCCTCCAATGCAGACGGCATTCATGCTTTTCACCGGTGAAGGCGGGTTTTTGACCGCGCATCACTAAATAATAGTCGCATTTCACACTACTTTTCGGAAGAGTCTGGAAGAGTTGCAAGGTTTGTATGCGATTGAAGGAGTAGAGCTGTTCCGCAACGGATTGATAAATCTGTACTGTAGTCAGCCCTTTTATCCATTTCACGGGAAGAGGTACTTTTCGTTCTATCACTTTCTCACCTTTATGATAAAGTCCCACCTCTTTGGAACCGACCGACATTACCATATTCTCCTGTCTGCCTATTCCTCCTAAGGCAGAAATCATTCCGGGATTAAAATCTACGTTTGTTGTCCCGTTTTCCAGAAATTCTCCGTCGTGTCCGTCAGGAAGCACGTCGACTCTGGCATATACACCTGCACAATTAGAGAATCCTTCAAAACGCAGGCGGTCATTTCCTGCGGTTACAATCGGATCTTTCAGCATGGAAAGCTGTGACGGTGTCAGATTAAAACTGGACTGCACAACATTGGATAATGCGATGAGGCAGCGTGCTGTCATGTAGGGTTGTGTCAACTTTCCCCAAAAGAAACAGGGTGCTTCTTTCTTTTCTATTTCGCTGTATTTGGCAAGAAACAGTTCGTCCTGATCGGCTGACCGTTGCAGTGCGGAAGGAGCTGCATATTGGTAAGAGATGGTATCAGTCATAGATAGTAAATCTGAATTTGGTTGTATATTCTCCAAATATAGAAATTAATTCTTAGTGAAAAAAAGAAGTAGGAGAATTTACATCGCTTTGGAATACTGATATTATAAAATATCGTCAAATGAAGCATTTATGCCTCTTTTGGCAGCAAATATTAAATACAATTCTTTATAGTCAGGCACAATTTTTTATACATAAAACAACTATTATTTATAACTATTCTTAATTTCTACGTTCCTTTTTGCCGGAAAATAATACTTTTGTTCCCATAATTAGAATGTTTTAGTAACAGATTCTAAATTAAGTCTTATGAATTTTTAAAGATGAAAAAGACAGCTGTTTGTGAAAATCGCTAATATTGTTTGTTTTGTTTGTGTTATCCCATTTTGAGTCAGGTGTGACTTCAAAATGGGATTTTCGCTATAAGGACAGTCTCAAAACCACCTGAATACTATCAGAAATGACCTAAATTCTATCAACTGATAGATTTTCCCCTAAACAATGTTTGTTCTTCACCTGCCACATTTGTTGAAAACGCGTAAACTTGCAACATCGAAATGATGATAACGAATACTCACAATTTAAAAATAACGTATATGAAAAGTTTAAGCTTCAGGAAAGATCTGATAGGAGTACAGGATGAATTACTCCGTTTTGCATATAAACTGACAACCGATCGTGAAGAAGCAAACGATTTGTTACAGGAAACCTCATTAAAAGCATTGGATAACGAAGATAAATATACCCCCGACACAAATTTCAAAGGATGGATGTATACTATAATGCGGAACATCTTTATTAATAATTACCGCAAAATAGTGCGCGATCAGACATTTGTCGATCAGACTGAAAACCTCTATCACCTTAACCTGCCACAAGATTCAGGTTTTGAAAGTACGGAAAGAGCTTACGATTTAAAAGAAATGCATCGCGTAGTCAATGCTCTGCCGAAAGAATACAGAGTTCCGTTTGCTATGCATGTTTCAGGATTCAAGTACCGTGAGATTGCAGAAAAGCTGAATCTTCCGTTAGGTACTGTAAAGAGCCGCATATTCTTTACCCGTCAGAAATTGCAGGAAGAATTAAAGGACTTCCGCTAAACGTTTACTATCAATTTTCAGTTGGTATCAATAGGTATAGGGCAAAAGGATCTCGTTTCCTTTTGCCTTTTTTATTTTATGTGTTGGAGGTTTGTATTTGTTATGGGAATTTTTTCAGTAACTTTGTCACTGTTTAATTGACTGCTCTGACTTATCAGTCAAGGATAGTCGATTTGCTTCTCTAAATTGTCGAAGAATGAATAAAGATATAAATGTTATGATAAAAGCGATCATGCTCGATGTGGATGGAACATTGGTAAGTTTTGAAACTCATAAAGTGTTGCCATCCTCTGTTGATGCCCTTAGGAAGATTCATGACGGTGGAATTCGAATAGTCATTGCTACCGGTAGAGCGGCAGGCGACCTTCATGAAATAGCTGATGTTCCGTATGACGGAATTATTGCATTGAATGGTGCCGACTGTGTTTTGCGGGATGGCACCGTGATAAGAAAGCACCTTATTCCGAAAGATGATTTTAAGAAAGCCATGGAAATAGCAAAGACCTTTGATTTTGCAGTCGCTATTGAATTGGATGAAGGTGTGTTTGTTAATCGTCTGACTCCGACTGTCGAACAGATTGCTAAAATCGTGGAACACCCTATCCCGACCGTTGTAGACATTGAAAACCTGTTTGAAAAGAAAGAGTGTTGTCAGCTTTGTTTTTATATCGATGATGAGATGGAACAAAAAGTGATGTCGTTTCTGCCTAATCTTTCCTTGTCGCGCTGGCATCCTTTATTTGCTGACGTAAATGTGGCAGGAATAAGTAAAGCAACCGGCCTTTCGGTATTTGCTGATTATTATGGGATCGGAATGACGGAAATAATGGCTTGCGGCGATGGTGGTAATGATATTCCTATGTTGAAAGTTGCCGGAATCGGAGTGGCTATGGGAAATGCATCGGAGATAGTCAAGGCTTCAGCCAATTTTGTTACTGATACGGTGGAGAATGACGGGCTTTGTAAAGCGCTGAAACATTTTGGAATTATTTAATATTGGGTACTCTATAGCTTAATATTATAGGTGTTATTCCCCTATTGCTTATTCTTCGCCATTTCTGCTTTGTCCGTTGCTGTTGTTTTTACCTGTTTGGGAACAATTAGTTATCTTTTATTCTAGTTGGAGGATGGCTATAAAAAGGAAAAATTCCTGCAAGTGAAGCACTTACAGGAATTTTCAGTGGACCAGCCTGGGCTTGAACCAGGGACCTCCAGATTATGAGGCTCTAATTTTTATTCTATTAAATAACAGTATGTCAACCTATTAATAATCTCATTGTAGGTTATCAGTCAACAATTAGTCAACAATGAACTTACTTTGCAAAGTTAATAATAATTCCTCATATCAAGAATTAAATCACTGTTTCTTATTATACCCAAATGCAGAATTTTATTTATATGTGTACCTGCTATGCTATATTTAAAACTTCGATCCTTGTATTATGTTCTTCCCCTGCTTCTTAGTATCTTTACTGTCAGATGATTCAATGATTAACTTATAAATATTAGTACTGATATGAAAGAGAAGAAAGCTAATGTAGGCTATTTAGGGGACGAGATTCGTGAAACTACCATAACGGAACGTATCTATCATCTTGTAGATTTCACTCTGTTGGATAAATACTTCCCTGGTCTATTTAAGGAAGAGAAGTGTAAATTAAAGAGGAAGAGACGGAGATAAGTGAACTGGAATGGAAACTAAAAGGCAGCAAGTGAATGTTACTTCAAATGCTGCCTTTAATTATTGCCTTTATTGCTTTATGTAAGTTTCAGAATCCTCATTATCTTTAATCGTTAGACGGTTGCCCGAAATCGAGAAGGTAGATGTATATACCTCATCTGTCCATGTAAATGTTATCTTATCTCCGTCTACAGAGTATTTAAATGATTCAGAATCTGTTTGTTTATCACCTTTAAACTCTTGCCATATACCACTTCCGTCTGCATTGAATGTATATGAATCACTATAACCATAGTTATCCACTTCACTTCGCCATGTACCAACAATGGGATTGTCATCATCGTCATCGCTACAAGCAACGAAATTTACACTCATAATAATGGCTACTATAGCCATACCAATAAATCTTAATGTTTTCATCTTTAAATTGTTTTAGTTAATTAATAAATTATACATTAGGGTTCACTTCATTATCATCTAAATCACCACCATTGAAATTTATATCTACACTTTTATTCTCCATAGGGGTGTTATCTTCATTGATACCTAAAGAAGAATCAGTACTACTACCATTTACATTTACATTGATAGTAGTCAATACATTACGTTTAACTGCAATCGTCTTACTAAATGTTTGGGTAGCTCCATTGGCACGTTCCCAAATCAAATGTATTGTAAGTTCCTCTATGTAATCATTTGACTGCCAACATTTATAAACTTCGTAGAAGGTACACATAAAGAATGTTTCTAATGTATTCTCAGTAGCTGAAACTTCAATATTAGGAACTGGAATTGTACTAAATGTAAAATTAGTATAGAAATCATTATATCTTTTACTTGTACTAATGTAATCAATAGAGAGTGTTCCGTCTACAGGTGGAGTTAGTACAAATTTAAGCCCAAAGGCAGCACGCTTTAAGTCTATATTAGCAACTCCGCCTTTGGTGGGAATGTAATCAATTAGTTCGCCATAAAATCTATCTGTAAGAGGGAAATATCTAACAGTTCCTTTATCTGTATGGCTCGTCCCATATTGTAAGCCTCCTATAATATTACTATTAGTAGTGGAAACCGTAAACTTATTATTCAGCTCTATACTGTGATAGGGAATACCACTAGAGCCGTATTTATAACCGCTATGAAATGGAGCATAATATCTGTCATTATCATGGTATAATATATCCGAACTCTCTTGTACCATAGAACATTCAAACTTATATTTATATCCACCAATTAAAGAGATAGTCATATTTTCAATGTTATCAAATAGTCCATAAGCATAAGGAGAATAATATGGTTCTTCGTCTCCGTCCTTCTTATAGTACACATTAATTCCGTATATCTTCTTTGGTGTAACTTCTGTTCTGCTTAAAGGAGTTTCAGAAGTGGAGATAAATTCTCCGCCCAAATTGAATGAGATAGTGTAGGTTTCTTGGTTAGTTTGCTCCTGCTCTTTAGGTGGTAGTTCATCCTCATTATTACTACAAGAGAATAGCGTACTACTTCCTATGAGAAGCATACCAATTAATCTGAATATCTTCATTGTAATAATCTGTTTGTGCTTCTACGTTCCTAATAGAGAGCGTTAATAATTGAGATATAAGTGTGAGGAACACAACACGGAGTTGCACACTTCTTTGATAAAGAACTGTTGAGTAGTAAAATAGACTGTCTGTTTCTTATATACCTGTATTTATGCCAACCTGTTCCCTATAGTTGGCTACTACATGCAAGAAGCGTGGGAACTATTGAATATTACCTAATCCGAGGCTCTGGACTGCCCAAACACAAGTAATAAACAATAGCCCACGCCAAACGATATATAGACTATCCAATATATGATAGGTATATAACATTGACGTGAGCGTTCTTGCTTATTATCCTTGTGTTTTGAAATTGTCCAGATTTCAGATTAAGGATAATATCTTAAACGCCCTTCGTTAACTATGTCCTTTCAGAACTATCTCCATAGAAGTCTGAAATTGCTACAAAGTTACTAAAAGCTGTTTAATTTGCAAGAACTATTGTTTATTAAAAGTTGAGAGCTGTCTCTACTCAATAATTCAAGGTTGGTATGAAACTTGCCAAATCCCCATATAAGTAGAAATTCTGAACTTCCATACCAACCCAATTATCAGAAGCTAAGACAATCATAAGTATTAAGTAGTTCCTCTTGTCTTAATCCCAAGTATCTCTTAGTAATTGATACACTGGAATGATTGAATAGTTCCATGAGCTTGACAAGTGCAAGCTCCGAATTATCGTTATTCATATTATAGACCTGTCTGCCAAAGGTCTTCCTAAGAGAATGGCAACTGAAATTGCCTATATGTAACCTGTACTTCTTCTTAATCTCCTTCAACATGACATTGATTCTCTGAACTGTGTACACTGTCCCCTTCTGACTTATTAATACAGGTGCATTTATGCCAACTGGATTTATATGCTCATAACAATCTCTGATATGTTGCTGTAGCTGCATATTAATCCTAATAGTCCTTTGCTTCCCTGTCTTAATCTCTGTAATGGTAAATTCTTCTGCATCTAATATCTGATTCCACCTCAAAGCGAGAATATCAGAAATTCTTAGACCTGTGAAGCAACCCAAAGCGATAAGAAGTGACATCTTATAATTACTATCCCTTGCCAATTTTCTTATTAGGTTCATGCTTCGCTCCATTGCAGATAATCTGCTGTTGTACTTGAATATTTAAGTGACATAATGTTCTGATTTATAGTGAAACTAATATAAGTGAATATTAATTTTAAACCGGAATATCTAACTTACTGATTATTAGCTAAACATTCACTAATAACAGAAGTGAATATTATAAAGCAAGGACACTAAGTAAATAATGTCCTTACTTCATTCAACCTATATAAAAGGTAGGTGAGCTTCATCTAATACGCCACTGTCAACTATTCGTTGACAGAGTTCGTGTGATGCCTGATTCCTAAGGTCTGTACCATAGTCCTTACTACCAACCATGCGGATAATCTCCACAATGGTCTTTATTAATTCCTGCTGTAGTGTACGGTGATAACACCTTGTACTCTCTGCAAACCTTTGGGGATTCCAACTATAATCGTTCAAGGCTCTTTCAAGTTCTTGCGCTGCCTTGTATTCGCGACTGCCTTCTATTACCATATTTATAATATTTAAGAGGTTTACAAATAGCAAGAGTACCTATATATAGTATATAGATACCCTTATTAGTATTTCATGTACTACCTCAACATAATAATTTGAAATATTGATATATAGTCCAAATAATCATGAAGAAGAATACAATAGGCGAAACTGCACATGCAATAAAGAACATAATAGTCCAAAATATAACAGCGAATAATGCTACTAACATAAATCTTTAATTATTAATTAAGTAATGAATAAATTAAGGGACACCCTTATTATAGGATGCCCCTGTTAAATACTGTGTGTAATACCACTAACTAAGAAACCATTGGTATTTGTCATCACCGTGTAAAGCGGAACATATCCCCGTTGCAAGTTCTGTAGCATTATAGGCTCTATCCAAGAATGAATCTATATAGCTACTCTTATTTGCACCTGTGAGCAAGTTGTAGAACTTCCACATAGACAAGTCATTTCCCAAGCTGCCAAAGTTCTCGTCATTGATATACGCTTTAGCCACATTGTTAACCTGTGTATCAGTAAGTAGCATTCTTGGTATATCCTTTTGATAGCCTTGCGGTAATGACTGATAAAGTCTCATTCTTCCAAGTAACTGGCAGAATTGATGCTCCGTCATACTGGTATTGCCTAAAGACTGCATCAAATGTATGTGTTTGGCTGCATCGTATTTGTGGAACATCTCCAATACCGCTTGATATAAATCCCTTGTATTGGTAACTTCCAAGCAACTAAGATAACCGTCCGTAGATACACATAGATTTGTGCAAACCTTACAAGTAAAGCCAATAAACACTTTAAACCGCTCTGTACCTTTCTTTGAATAAAGATTGGTGTGGTTATAAGCTCTGACACCACCAATAGTAAGGGTTAGCCTGTTACCGTGTACAGTCTCATAGATAGTAGGAACTTCAATAACAAAAGCGCACCTTTCGTAGTAGATAGTCTTGTCACTCTCTAGTAACTGATTTGCAGGTTTGTGTATTGCTTCGGGAATCCTACCCTTGATTACATGAGAAACACGAATATCTGGCGATTCAATTTGTTCACCGCTAAAGAATGTATTGGTTGCATCTTGTACCGCTTCAATGAAAGCCACATGAGATAATGTAGCTTCGTTATCTTTGGCAAATACAGGGATAATGCAATCATTCCTTAGATGTTCCAAACTGGCTTCAATCGTATTGGCTTCAATAAATAAAGGTCGCTTCTGTTTGATAATTGGCTCTTCAATTATTACTGCTTCTTCTGCATATTCACCAAAGTTTCTACTAATTCTCTGCACTGGCATAATCTGTAATGTTGATTCCATAATCTGATAAATTATTAAGTTAATATGATTAGTAAATACTGCATTTGAGGACAAAATGAGGGCTTAACATGAAGTTCTATTCATTCACTTATCTTTGTGCATCTTTATATGTAGACATATACAAATCGTTGATAAGTCCGCATATTTCAGAAGTTCAAAGCGTTTGTTGACTGAATAGCGATTCATGTTATCCTTTCATTTCTCCTAATGATTGGTGAGGGGTGTAATTTGTAACACAACAGAAGGGTGTATGATATATATGTACTTATACGCTTACTGACAAATCAAATATTTCACTCTATCACTGCATAAAGTCTAAATAGAAACACTACCTAAATCTAAAGGGCGGGGGTATGATTTTAGATACTACCAAATTTGAGTTGGGGTATATAATATAAATAAATCTCATTAAAAGGTAGTACACTAATACATCTTTATATTGTCAGATTCAAATAGATTGGCTACATTTGCATAAACTCATAATTATATGAATTATGGAATATATTAATGAATTTCACAAGCAATGGATAGAGCGTACCCGCCAATCAATAATCTCTTGGAGCAAGCAGCCTGTATCACCGGAAGAAGTAAGGAAGCAACAGGAGAAGTTGAACCAACAGAGGCTATAAGGAAGGCAAATTAAAGAACTGATAGTATTTGCCAACGCCAACAACTTATGGATTGACTTGTCACACCTCAATAATACTCAACTAAAGAAGTAATTTGGATATATGTGTAGAGGAATAAAATCCCCAACCTTATAATATGAATCTCATTAAAAGGTAGTGGTAGTATTCTTATCAAATGCTATCCCTGTCATTATTAATTCGACTTCATAAGCATATAAAGACTATATATTACAGTCAGAGTCAAATTATACCCTCTCTTAATATAATTAATAACAGGTATAAAATGACCTCTTTACTTACTTATTAAAGCTAAGAATTATATTAGGTAGTAAATCTCCTGTAATGGGATACCACTCTCTTCTCTGTTTGGCTTCATCATTGCTTATTAGTAATTCATTAGGAGTAAGTTCCAACCTGTCGGGAAACAGTTTTAACAATCCTGCTTGGAATAATTCAATATTATATTTGGATACTGTATTCTTACTTATTCCCAACTTATTCGCTATTCCTATGTTAGTAAGAGGAATAGTATTGTTCTCTGCAATTAGTAATAGCTTGATATAATATCCCTTCACCTTCACACTTAGCTTAACTTGGGTAAACTTATGGGATAATGTGATAAAGCCTTTGTAATCCATGGCAGGTATCTTATACAGACTTCTCATTGTAAATTCATATACAGGGTGGTTGATTGGGCTGGGGTATTTCTTTCTTGTCAATACTGTGTCCATGCTCTTATTGAAATTCTTCAATGTGTTCTCCTTCTCACCTGTAATCTTGGCTATATTCTTAATCCGCAATCTTACATTATAATAGCTGTTTCTATATAGAGACAGACAAAAGAATCTATACAGGTCAGGTTCATTTAAGGCATTAAGCATTGACTTGTTAACGGTTGCATTATCATTTATTCTGCTTGTCCTGTTTATTAGATGTTGCTTGGCAATATTCATTAGTAGCTGATTGAACATTATCGGTAAATAACAAATCTCTCTTCTCCCGTTCCAACTTGTAATAGTAGGCTGTACCAAAGTAAATCTTGGCTTCCTTCCTGTTGGCAAATTGCTTCCCTGTAGGTAAATGGATTATCATAATTAATCGGTTAGTCTTTGTAATGGGATATATACAGTATAATATCTTCCGTTCCTGTGTACCCTGCGTTTCATGTAGCCATTAAATTGCGCCCACATTCCGATTTGAAATTTATTATCCCGTACATTATTCTTTAAGGCTTTAATTCTGATTTCATGATAGGTAAGTTCTTTCATAGTAATTAATAAGATTAGAATAGGTTATTAGTGGTGAATCTCGGTAGGTGACAGATAATCTGAATGTTATGTCATTCGAAGTACTGCAAAGGTAATAAATGTCAGTGGCATTGCCTAACCATTATACCACAATCGGGAATGACAGACTACAGGATAAAATAAATCCCGATAATCCAAGTTGGGGATAACCGGACTATCAGGATTATAGCATATTCAACATTTTTAGAACACCCCCATATAAATAGAGTTCTTTCTAAAATGGTAGTATATCTTTTATACTCTTTCTCTAATGATTAGTCTGGCTTTGTCTTTGCCAATCCATGCATTCTCCGTATGAAAGAACTCTTCTATAGTTTTACTTGTTATGGCTTTATGAGGTGGTACTTCCATTAATTCATATATACGTTTAATTTCCTTCTTTATGTAATCCAATTTGTACTTCCGTCCGATTCTAAAAGAGTTCTTGATTAATGCGACAGTTTCCCCGCCTTTGCTTCTGGTCTGGTATTGTTTGAGTATCATGGCTTCCTGTATTTTGGACTGGGAGTAATTCAATCTTTCTATTTCTCCTTTACCTAAACAATCATAGGCTTTCACTATAAATTCATCACTTTCGATTAAGTCTCTTTTAAATTGCATATCCAGTTCCGTGTTATCCAATAGTTCAAGTTGGGAAACTATGACTTTGCGTTTCTCCTTAAGAGATATGCATCTGTTCTCTCGTTTCAAACGTTCTGTGTCTCCTAGTGGGTATGAGAAGCCGGTTGATTCAACATTGAAAGCTCCTGTATTCTTATAGGCGTTAACTAGTGATTCTCTATCATGATAATAGCCTTTTAGAATTTCCTCATTAATGTAATTATCAATAGCAAACCAATTCTTGTTCTGCTTCTTATCCAAGTATTTATTATATGGTATACTATCACGTGCCGAACGGTATGCATCCCTTGCCTCTTTGGTGGTAGCCGTATTATAATAGCTGGTAAGAACCTTATAAACTTCCTCACTGCTATGAATATAAAGTTTTATTTCTTCCATGCTGCGTTGGGGTAAATCTTTATTGGTATTACTGATATGTACAATATTAGATACTCCGTTTCTGAATCTACCTACTATCTGTATGACATCACAGTAAGGGTCTACCATTGTCTGTTCCGCAAAGTAGACATCGGATATAATAATAATGTTGGGCTGTTCATCCAATTCTATATCCAATGCATTGTAAAATCTGGAAGTAAAGAAATTATACTTCTTTATCTTATTCCTATCCCACTTGGAACAGGCGTTCTTAAACTTCAACCTTTTCAACTTGTCTACACTTTGGTCTGCACAGAATACTACAGAATCATCCTGTATATTCATTTGTTTGATGAGTGAATATATAATGTCGGTTGAGTTTATAAAGAAGCAATTGTACTGGTTGTTGCTCCCGTTGGTAGACTTAATCAATGAAAGAATATTCTTGGTGGTTTCTAAAATATTATTTGTGTGACTTACTTGGATATTCCTGGTATATTCAAATGTCGGTTGGATTTCTAATATTTGAAAGCCCTGTTGTTCAAAGCGTGGGTCTGTTACTTCTATTGGTGTGGCTGAAACGAGCGCCTTCTCTTCAAAATCGAAGAAGTCGTCCAGTGGCAGGGTTATATCATTTCTGTAATCAACATCTTTCGTGACTTTGTGGCATTCGTCGAACAATAGGAAGCAAGTAAAGCGTATATCCATATCCATTGCTTCAAAGGCATCTTTTACCTTCTTGAAACTTTCTGGCGTGGTAAGTATCTTATAGAACCTGCTTTATTCTTATTCAAATATTCAATAACGTCTTCCGTGTTTACACCCTTATATACTCCGAACAGAGCATCAGCTTTATGTTGGAATCCTCACATTTACCAATGATTACAGGAACATTCGGTTCGATAATGATAGAATGCCTGTCTGCTTTCAGTTCTCCATAAGTAGCTCCAAGTCCTGTCAGTTTCTTATATAGTATTGTGTTGGCAGGAATCTTCGGTAATACTTCCTTTAAATATTGAATCTTGTTATTCGCGTCTTTATTAATCTTTATATACCTTGTTTCCATTGTCACTTTGTAATTAAAAGGAGGGAGAAGGCATTTATCCCTCTCCCGTTGCAAAGTTAGCTATTCTTATATTAAATAATCTTGCTCTCTTAGATAATCTACCAACTCCTCTGTACGCTTGATTCTAAATAGTACCTTTCCATGTGCAAAGGAGGCTGTTGCATTGATATATCCACTTGTCTCTCTGAATAATGGAGTAATTTGTACCTTTCTCTTTTGATTTATGAAGATTTTAAGTACCTCGGTCTGAATATCGAAGTTCTCATCCTCTTCGGGAGTTACTTCTGTTGGTTTTATATTGCAGTCCTCATATTCTCCAGATTGCAGATATGTCGCCAACCATGCAATTGAACTTCCTGTTAATAGATATTTGAAACCTTTTAATTTATCGGATGCTACCCATGCGTAGTTGTATCCACCTTTGTCCTTTCTGAATTTGACTGTTAAATATTCCCCCTTCTGCATCATGAATTTTACAGTGTTGTGTGCACCCATGTTGTCATAAGAGTTTGCAGGAACAATGTAACCACTAAAGTTTAAATTTGTAATTTTCATAAATTTGATAATTTGATTATTATTAATTAATTTTATTCTGCAACCTCCGGTTAAGTGTGCACCCTTAACTTTCGATTGCGGTGCAAAACTACTGCTATCCTAACTGCTGTGTTATAAAGAATAAGTTCTGATTTCAGCTCTATTCTTTAGGAACTTGTCTTGTCAGTTATTCAATGCTCTCGTTTTACATTGCAAAGGTGGGGAATACTCGGGAGGTGTGTTATAAAGAATAGAAGGCGATTTGGAGTGTATTCTTTAGATATAAGAATATCAATATATTAGCTAATTTAAGGACATAAAAATAACTACCACGTGATTACATGGTAGTCTGTAAGGATTGGTGGATTATTAATTACCAGAGATGTTCTGTAGATTGATTATTGGGTGAGAAGCTGTAGTCTTCTGTCTGCTTGGGCTTCCATTGCGGTTTATAGCCTTGTTTCACCAAATAGGCTATTGCTGCATTGGTATAGTTCTCATCATTATTGAAACTGCCTGCTTCAAATAATAATTCCATGTAGTCTAAAGTCATACGTATCTGTTCACTCTTGGTCTTTATTGAGGAATATCTTTGTAACAGGTGGAATGTACCGTACATGATTAGATTATGGGCTGCATTATTGGCTTTCCTGCCCTTCTTCTGTGAATATACTTCCTTCAATTCCTGTTGGGCTTCTTCCAAACTGTTTACTCCTAAATAGATGTGAAGGTAGTTATCCAATAAATCAGTCAGCCAATAGCAAGAGTTATCAAGAGTAATCTTCTTAACTCCGTTATCAATGGTTATAGGACTGAATACCCTTAGCTCCTTCTTCTTGGAAGGTGAGTATCTCTTGGTATTCAGCAACTCATATAGCTTTAACATCTCTGGACGGACTTGTTCCAGATAGGGCAGTGTATTCTCTGATATGGTAACTTCTGTGTAAAGTTCACCATTCTTATACTTCTCATATATGGCAGCTACAACAAGCAAACTTATTCCAATTACACTGTCATTGTCAGTTTCACCATGCTTCTGCAATAAATCAATCAGCCTTTCCAACATATTATTACTTGGCAGAGTGACAAGTATATTGTGTTCTGAATCCATAATGAAGCTACTTGGATTAAATGCCTTACTGGTAGAAGTAGATTTGGGAGCATACCGTTTATAATCAAATACTCCGTTATCTACTGCAATAGTGTTCAGAAATGAATGGTCTGTCATGTAGTTCTTACAAATATCTTCACTGATTCCGTTGGGATATTCATGGTAGTAAGTAGCTAACAACTCATTCTCAAACATGGCACGCTTATAGCCAAAGTATTCCGTGAGTATGGGTTCTATCTTCTTTAATTCTGGAATTGGTAGTCTGTAATCTCTCATATAGCTTCTTATATTAGTGCTGTAAAGATAAATAATGCTGTCCCATTATACAATAGAACAGCATTACAAATTATTACAGAATGTAATTACATTCTTCCAAATACGTACTTCACAACCTTCGCATTAGCTTTGTTCTCGTTGACAAAGTCCCGTTCAATGTAGATGTCCGTTACCCTCATTGTTTCATCAACATGATTTAACGCTGCATGGACTGTATATTTGTCAATTCCTACCTTATTGAGTGCTATGGTAGCCCATGAGTGGCGCGCTGCATAATATTCCAAGTCATCAATCTCCAATAATCTTCCAATCTCCTTTAAACCATAGTTTATGGCTTTATTAAAACCTTTCTCGTCAACGTAATATTGATAGAAATTGAAGAGGCGTTTACCTGTTTTATCCTTATACTTCTCAATGAGCGGTTGGGCTAATTTAGGTATGTCAACTTTCATTTGAGCTTTATCCAGTCTGCGGTCTTTAGTCTTTGTACGATTATATGTAATTGTATTGCCTTTCATTTCAGTGGCATTGTATAAATCTGCTGAGTTCATACCCATAAGGCAGAATGAGAGAATGAAGCAATCCTTAGCCAAATTATAACGGCACGTAGCTTTGTAACCCTTCTTCATGTCCTTATATGGTAACTTCCATACCTTCTTTATAATATCTGCGGATATAGCTCTTTTACGGGTAGCTTCTTGTTTGGGTATTTCAAGTTCTATGAAGGGTGAGTTGGGAATTAAGATTAAATTCTTATCTTTCTTATTATACCTCTTCTTGGCTTCATTGAACAATTTCTTGATACTTATCAAATATAGGGAGAGTGAACGGTTAGAAGGTACACGTTTGCCTTGTTGCATTAATCTTTTAGTCCGTATCTCACGTTCTTTATTCAAGAATGATTTGAAGTCTTCTAAGAAGTCAAGAGTAATTAGATTAATATCCAACTCCTCCTTACCTATGAAACGCACTAAAGCATTAATGGCAGTTGTATAATTGGGTGCCCCTTTGATTGTAGTTGAGGCTATCCATTCACGGCTGAACTTTATAAAGTCAATGGTTTGTTGCTTCTCCTGTTCTCTGTTCAGAAATTCAATTATCTCATCCAATGAATAATGATTTTGGTCTAGTTGCAGTTTTAGACACTGTTCCCTGTAATAGAGAATAAGCCTATCTATTTCTCTCTTAATGGAAGTATCCTCTTTAAATTTGAGGGATTTAGTTAGGTCTTGTTGAGTTACAAACAGGTTGGTGGATAAACGTTTTACCTTGCGGTCTAATGTGAATCTAATCTTGACGTTATATGTTCCGTCAACTTTTAGTTCACTCCTTTTAATTTCAGCTTTAATAGTCAGCATATTAGCTCTATTTTAATTAGTCAACAATTAGTCAACATCTGCTTAAAATAGGAATAAATAATCTAGAGCAACAGGCTTATATCTGTGAGGTTCTACAAACTAAAAGAGGCTCTATTCCCTTAGGAATGAGCCTCTTAGTTTGTGGACCAGCTGGGCTTGAACCAGGGACCTCCAGATTATGAGTCTGTTGCTCTAACCAACTGAGCTACAAGTCCGATGTATCCTTTGTTGGATGCGGTGACAAAAGTAGTATTTTCCCTCGAATTATGCAAATCCTTTTGATAAAAAACTACGATACTTTATTTTTAGAACTTATATTTGCGCTTCGGGTTCTTGGGGAACCATCCTTTTTGTACCCGTTCTTCCTGTTCGAAGACCTCTTTAATCGTCCAGAAGGAAGAAAACGCAAACACGCCAAGCAAAGAAGATAAAATCACATTATCGATGCTTAATGAGGCGACCACACCGGCTATGCCGAGTACCAGAAATATCCACCAGCATTTTGTACCCCAATAGTATTCGGCCTTTACCACGACGGGGTGAAAAAGGCCGATAATCAAAAAGGTACATATTCCGATGAATAACCCCGCAAGGTGATATTCATTTAGAAATTCCATCACAATTATTTTTCAACGCGGATGGGGATTTCTTTCTTGATACTCTGTTCCAGAGAAATCAATGTCTCGGTAGCTACCACACCCGGTATTTCTTGCATTTTGTTATTCAGCAAATCCATCAGATGTTCGTTGTCGCATGCATAAAGCTTTGTCAGCATTGTGTACGGACCTGTAGTGAAATGACATTCCACAATTTCGGGAATCTTTTGTAGTTCCGCTACGACAGATTTGTACATGGAGCCTTTTTCCAGTTTGATACCCACGTAGGTACAAGTTCTGTATCCCAATGATTTCGGGTTCACATGGTAACCAGAGCCTACAATGACACCTAGGTCAATCAGTCTTTGCACACGCTGATGGATAGCTGCGCGTGACACTCCACATTCGGCTGCTACGTCTTTAAAAGGGATGCGGGCATTCTGGGAGATAATCTCTAGGATCTGCCTGTCGAGGTTGTCTATTCTTTCCATAATAATAAATTGTAATTTCCTGTTGTTATCAAATAGTAAGCAAATATAGAGATTTATTTTAATTATTCTTCTTTTCGGAGAAAAAAAATAGGAAAAAGCAAAAAAAGAGGCACAAACGTTTTGCGCCTCTTTCCTTTTTCTATTTAGAAAAGAACTTTCTTATTTCTTATCTTTTTCGATGCTCAACAGTTCAACTTCGAAAATCAAAGTAGAGAACGGTTTGATTTGGTTGCCAGATTCTCTTGCACCGTAAGCAAGTTCTTGCGGGATATAAAGTTCCCATTTAGAACCTACAGGCATCATAGTCAATGCTTCTGTCCAACCTTTGATTACTTGGTTAGCACGGAAAGTAGACGGTTCGTTACGTTTGTAAGAGCTGTCGAATTCTGTTCCGTCGATCAAAGTACCTTTGTAGTTCACTTTCACTTTGCAAGTGTCAGCAGGAATTTCACCTTTGCCTTCAGTGATTACTTTGTATTGCAGACCGCTTGCAGTTGTTTTTACGCCGTCTTTAGTCTTGTTTTCAGCGAGGAATTTTTCGTTTTCAGCTTTGTAGTCAGCATATTTTTCTGCCAAGCTTTTGCTTTGATAGTTTCCATAGCTGTACGAGTATATTCTTGAGCTGCTTCCATAGTCATTACGCCACCTTTTTCTAAAGTACCTGCGATGAAACCTGCCATGAAGTTTTCTTTGCTGATGGTTTTAGTAGAGTCAGTGCCAAACAATTCCTGGTTGATACCTTTCATCATCTGGTTGCTGATTTGCTGACCGATTTGCAGACCTGCCATGTAAGCGATGTCTTTTTTGCTAGTCTTGTTTGCACCTTCATTCAAACCTTTGATGAAGTCTGCCATATAAGCAGTATCAACGTCCAGACGACCTGTCAGATAGCCTTTCAGACCTTGAGTCTGCGCCATACCGATAGAATAAGACAGTGAGTCGATGTCTGATTTCAGATTTGCTTTAGGAGCTTGAGCTGTACAAGAAGCAAGGCTTGCAGCAGCGGCGATTGCCATAAAAATACTAACTTTTTTCATTTTGCTTTGAAATTTTTTATTTATAATACTTCGAGTAATTCTACTTCAAAAATGAGTGTGCTATGAGGAGGGATCATTTCTCCGGCACCTCTTGCGCCATAACCAAGTTCTGACGGAATATACAGTTCCATTTAGAACCTTCCGGCATCAGTTGCAAAGCTTCCACCCATCCCGGGATTACTTGGTTGACACCGAATACAGCCGGTTCTCCGCGTTGGATAGAGCTGTCGAACAGTGTACCGTCAATCAATGTTCCTTCATAGTGGCATCTTACCTGGTCGGTAGCTTTCGGCTTTTTGCCTGTACCTTCTTTGATGATTTCATATTGTAGTCCGCTGGGAAGAACAACTACGCCCGGTCCTTTTTTGTTTTCTTCGAGGAAAGCTTGTCCTTGCTCGATAGCAACGGCACCCATTTTAGTTTCCAGTTCTTCGAAATACTTGTTTACTATTTCGCGGGCTTCATTGTGGCTGATAGCCGTCTGATTGCCTTCCAATACGTCTTTGATTGCTTGTGCGAAATCATCTACCGCAAGGTTTCCGATTCCCATGCTTGATAAGTTTTGACCAATTCCGAGGCCAATAGAGTAACTGAATTTATCCATATAATGTTTTTTGTTGGCGATTGAAATGTATCACCTTCATGGTTTTAGCTTTCAATCAATTGCAAATTTATGAATCGCAAAAGTACGTGTTTTATTTGAATGATTTAGCATTTGCTATTTAAAAATTCTTATATCTGTGAAAGATAATCGCTTTTCTTTAAAGAATTAGTTTTTTTGTTCGTAGGATTTAATCGGCTTATTCTTATATTTTAGATTTGTTTATGCAGGCAATTAATCGTCTGACAGCTGTTGAACTTGCGTCTGACAATTGTTGTTTTTTCGTCTGACAACTGTCAGACGAAAGAATAACAGTAGTCAGACGAATAGTTGTTGCCATAAATGATGCTAACTATCTGCATCTTTCATCTTAAAGTTCTGCATAAATAGGATTATATTAAGCGTGAGAAAGTGTTCTTTTATTCGATGATTCTGATTACATTTGTGTGGCTATTAAAAAAGAAGGAGGAATAGTAATGAAGAATCTGGTAGTTTTGACGGGTGCGGGTATGAGTGCCGAGAGTGGGATTAGTACATTTCGCGATGCAGGCGGTTTGTGGGATAGGTATCCTGTGGAGCAGGTGGCCACTCCTGAAGGTTATCAGCGTGACCCGGCTTTAGTGATTAATTTCTATAATGAGCGTCGGAAACAGTTGTTGGAGGTGAAACCGAACCGTGGGCATGAACTGTTGGCGGAACTGGAGAAAAGCTTCCATGTGACGGTGGTGACACAGAATATTGATAACTTGCACGAACGTGCCGGGAGTAGCCACATCATTCATCTGCATGGCGAACTGACGAAAGTGTGTTCCAGCAGAGATCCTCATAATCCCCACTACATAAAAGAACTGAAACCGGAAGAATATGAAGTGAAGATGGGAGACAAGGCCGGCGACGGCACTCAATTGCGACCTTTTATCGTATGGTTTGGAGAAGCTGTGCCGGAAATTGAAACCGCCATCCAATATGTGGAGAAAGCGGATATTTTCGTCATTATCGGTACGTCGCTTAACGTATATCCTGCGGCGGGGCTGCTTCATTATGTACCGAGAGGAGCAGAGGTGTATCTGATTGATCCGAAACCGTAGATACGCATACTTCCCGTTCGATACATGTAATTCAGAAGGGAGCTTCTGAAGGAGTGGCTGAATTGAAACAGTTGTTGGGAGTTTGAGAGGTTTTCTTTTCCCGGTTTTATTCCAGTTCGGTGGCAAAAATATGATTGTTCCGGAGTACTTCCGATATTTCGAGTGCAGAGATATCCCTGCACTCGATTCTTAATATTTTCTCCCAGTCCTCAAAGTCCACATTCCATTTGTCTATTTGGGGGAACTCTGCCAAAAGCTCTCCTATGCGCTTGATGTCACGCCTTTGGGTGATAGAAGTTCGAAAAATCAGAATCTTATTTTCTTTTTCCATATTCTTTAGGGTTTTATTTTAATGAACGGAACTCCCGGATCGTCATACTGAAATGCAACCTGAAATTGCGACTTAAAAGTGAAAGGCTGCTAAAGCCGCAAAGACGGGCGATTTCGGTGGCGGAAAGTTCCTTGTTTCGTTTTAATAATAGGGCTGCTTTTTCAATCCGGGTGCGTTTGATATAATCCGTAGGCGTTTCGCCCGTCAGGATTGTAAATACGCGATGGAAGTGGAAAGGAGAAAAGCAGGCGATACCTGCCATTTTCTGTAATGATAACGGCTGGTCTATGTGATTGTGAATATAGTCGGTCACTTTATTGATCCGTAACTGATATTCCTGTTTATTGATATCTTTCGTCTCCATGTTTTCTGCAAAGTAAAGGATAATAATGCCGGAGAGTTGTCCTATCTTGCTAACTTCTCCGGCAGATAATCAATCTTTTTTTTGTCCTATATAGAATACGTAGCCGTAGTATTCTTTATACTTATTATATAGGCTCTCTTCATACCGTTGCCCGGTGATGAGGTCTGCGGCTGCGTCATTTCCTGCATATTCCTTCAAAAAAGCTTCCTGAACAGGGAACTGGGGAGCGTAAAAATGCTCAAGCCAGCAATTTTCCGGTAAAATGAAATGGGCTGTCGGGATATATCCTGCTTTTCCATTTGCATTATCTTTCTTGGAATCGTATCGATTTCCGGGTAATTGGCCATCCAGAAGTCTTCTATTTCGGAGGGACGTTCCGGGGTGAACCAGGAGGCTTCCGTTACAGCGATAAATCCGTTCTTTTTCAGGAATTTGTTCCATTCGTTCATGCCGCGTTCGAATCCTATGTTATAGATAGCGCCTTCGGACCAGATCAGATCGAGTTCTTCCTCTTGAAATGGCAGAGCGTCCATGGAACCGACGATACCCTTTACTCTGTCTTCACAATGGGCTTCTATTGCATTTTTGTTGAATAGCTCGATAAAGTCGGGGAAAAGGTCGATACCTGTAATTTGTCCTTTCGTATAGTTGGCTAATGCCATTGTCTGACCGCCTGTGCCACAGCCAATGTCGGCTATTCGTGCCTTGTCGGACAGTTCGTTGATGAAGCTTACGGCTTTTTGTGTGATTTCAGGACTTCCGGGACCTTGACGTTTTAATGCCTTGAAGTAATTACATATCAGTGTAAAATCGAATTCGTGGATTGATTTAAAATCGTTACTCATTGTTTTAATGTTTTAGTTGTACGGCGAATGGAGGCATATAATGATGCTTGCAACCATTTGACCATACAAATAGTTTGAAAATTTAGATATAGAAAATAACTCTGACAAGAGTATGTCAGAAAACATAAGGGATAATCTGTAATGAGAGGAAGGCTTACAGATTATTTACAGAACGGAATCCTTATGGAATGAAAATGAGTTAAACATCCAATTATTTCTTTTAGTTTGTGACAAAGATAGGGTTTTAGCTGCAAAACTCAATGATAACTTGATTGAAAAAAGACTGTAAACCTGTATTTTAGCAAGAATAGTCAAATAGGAATATGTTTATATATCCGGTTGCATGGATGAGATTGATCGTCCAAATTGATTGAAACTACATTTTTTTGAGTTATTTTTGTCGAATATTAAATACAAATCTCTCATTTAATGTATGATACCGATGAAAAGCAAATTATTACTCACATGTACCATCCTGTTTTTCTGTTCCTCTTTTCTGTGCGGACAGAATCAATCTTCTAAAGTGGCAAACTCTGTTGAAACGAATAATGGATGCATCCGGCACCCGTGGCAAGGAAAAAGAGTGGGATATTTGGGAGACTCTATTACAGATCCCAACTGTTATGGTGACAAGATAAAGAAATACTGGGATTTTCTGCAGGAATGGCTGGGAATCACTCCTTATGTATATGGTATCAGTGGCAGGCAATGGAATGATGTGCCCCGGCAAGCCGAGCAACTGAAGAAAGAACACGGTGGAGAAGTAGATGCTATCGTGATTTTGATGGGTACGAATGATTTTAATGACGGTGTACCTATTGGAGAATGGTTTACGGAAACAGAAGAACAAGTGATGGCAGCCCGTGGGCAAACCCAAAAGCTGGAAACCCGTAAGAAACGCACTCCTATAATGGATGGAAGCACGTATAAGGGACGTATAAACATAGGAATCAATAGACTGAAACAACTCTTCCCGGACAAGCAGATTGTGTTGCTGACCCCGTTGCACCGTTCACTGGCCAATTTTGGAGAAACGAATGTGCAACCGGATGAAAACTACCAGAATAGTTGTGGCGAATATGTGGATGCCTACGTGCAGGCTGTTAAAGAAGCCGGCAATGTGTGGGGAGTCCCCGTGATTGATTTTAATGCGGTAACCGGATTGAATCCGATGGTGGAAGAACAACTGATTTATTTCTATGATGCGGGATATGACCGTTTGCATCCCAGCACGAAAGGACAGATACGCATGGCACGAACGCTGATGTATCAGTTGTTTGCGTTGCCTGCTACATTTTAAATAGGTCGGACAGAATTCTATGAAATTGTACACTATTCTATAGTACATTTTCTGCAAACCTGTAATTTTGTCTTCTATAAATAATAGAACCTATGAGACATAAACTTCTGTTTTCTTTTTTCATCTTTTTGATAGTTGCTTTACCGATTCGTAGTAAGGATTTTGTTTTGACTTCCGGTCAAACAGTTGTCATCGCTTGCAGCCCTTCTGAAGAACTGGTTGTACGAACCGCATTGGAAATGCTGGGGCGTGATATTCAGACAGTATTGTCGTCGACTACCCAAGCGAATGAGAAAACAGGTGAAATTGTGATAGGAACGGTGGGGCAGAGTGAGCTTATCAGCGGACCGGCATAGATGTTTCTGCGCTAAAAGGCAAGAAGCAGGCTTTTCTATTATCTGTTTCTCCGGAGGGTAAATTGATCGTAGCCGGCAGTGACAAACATGGTACGGCTTATGGAATACTCGAAATATCCCGTTTGTTAGGTGTCTCTCCCTGGGAATGGTGGGCGGACGTAACTCCGGAAAAGAAGAAACTTTTTAAGCTATCTTCCAAATTCCAAAGTCTTCAGGCTCCTTCGGTGGAATATCGGGGTATATTTATTAATGATGAAGACTGGGGCTTGATGCCATGGAGCAGTCGGACCTATGAACCTTCAAAAGTGAAAGGTGAGATAGGCCCGCGTACCAACGAGCGTATTTTTGAACTCTTACTTCGTCTGCGTGCCAACACCTATTGGCCTGCAATGCACGAATGTACACTTCCTTTCTTCCTGACCAAAAGCAATCGGGAAGCTGCCAAGAAATATGGAATCTTCATCGGTGCTTCCCATTGCGAACCGATGGCTTGCAGCGCTGCCGGCGAGTGGAAACGAAGAGGGGAAGGGGCTTATGATTATGTGAATAATGCTCCGGCTGTTTACAAATTCTGGGAAGACCGTGTAAAAGAGGTGGCAGATCAGGAAATACTCTATACGTTGGGTATGCGTGGTGTACACGATGGCAAGATGCAGGGAGCGAAGACGGTGGAAGAACAGAAGGCCGTAATAGATCGTGTGTTTGCAGATCAACGCGGGTTGATTGAAAAATATGTTGATAAGGATGTAACTAAAGTCCCGCAGGTTTTTATCCCTTATAAAGAGGTACTCGACATTTATCATGCCGGATTACAGTGCCCGATGATGTAACATTGATGTGGTGTGACGATAACTATGGCTATATCCGCCATTTTCCTACGGCCGAAGAATGCGCACGTAAAGGAGGGAATGGAGTCTATTATCATGTTTCTTATTGGGGACGTCCGCACGACCATCTCTGGTTGAGTACGATGAGCCGTATCTGATTTTCCAACAAATGAAGCTGGCTTACGATCGAGGCATACAGAAGATGTGGATACTGAATGTCGGAGATATCAAGCCTGCCGAGTATCAGATAGAGTTGTTTATGGATATGGCCTGGAATATAGAAGCTGTGGCCTCGGAAGGAGTGACCTCTCATCTGAAACACTGGCTGGAACGGGAATTGGGAGCTTCGTGCGCAAAGGCAGTATTACCTGTGATGCAGGAACACTATCGTCTGGCCCATATTCGTAAACCTGAATTTATGGGAAATACGAGGGAAGAGGAGAAAGATCCTGTTTATCGTGTTGTCAAAGATCTCCCATGGAGTGAAAAAGAAATCAACGGACGTTTGCAGGCTTATGATAAATTGTCGGAGACAGTGGAACGGGCAGCTTCGAAAATCCCATCCGGCAGACAAAGTGCCTATTTTGAATTGGTGAAATACCCGGTGCAAGCTGCTACACAGATGAACCGGAAATTGCTATATGCCCAATTAGCCCACCACGGAAAAGCGGACTGGGAGAAAAGTGATCTTGCCTATGACAGCATTGTAGTATTGACAAAACAGTATAACTCACTGGAAGATGGAAAGTGGAACCGCATGATGGATTTCCAACCCCGAAAACTCCCCGTATTCAATCGCGTGGAAAAGAAAACGGCTACTTCTCCGATGATGAAAGAGCGTGTAGCTATCTATAAATGGAACGGCTTGGATGGAAGAATATCCCGAATAGTAAGACCTTGAATGCGCGGAAAGGAACTTCTGCTATTTGTGAGGGCCTGGGATATGAAAGCAAAGCGACAGGCATTGACAAGGGAGATGCACTGATGTTCTCTTTTGACAACTGGAAAACAGACTCGGTAGAGGTTGACATCCGCTTGTTGCCTAATCATCCTGTGAGAGGAGATCAATTACGTTTCTCAATATCGTTGGACGATGCAGCGCCTGAAATGATCTCTTATGAAACGAAAGGACGGAGTGAAGAATGGAAAGAGAACGTGCTGCGCAATCAAGCCATCCGAACGGTTCGACTTCCGGTATCCGGAAAGAAGTCCCACAAATTGGTAATCAAGGCATTGGACGAAGGAGTGATATTAGACCAGGTGATGCTTTATATGCCTTCGCCTACTGGTGAGTAACTGCACGGATCACGAACCATGCATGATGCGCCACGGTTCCAATCAGCCCGTAATGCTTTGCCATGATCCGAAATCTTTCTTTGAGGGATGCTTTCTGATTTCGGGTAGTCATTCCCTCCTCCAGATAGTCGATGATTGTCAGGTGGGTATTGTGCAAAGTACGTGCTTTCTTCATGATGCGGATGCACCAGTCGAAATCGGCAGAAAAACGATATTTCAAGTTGTAGGGCTCTACCAGCGTATGACGGGGAAAGAATGCCTGATGGCAGACTAACATACCCTGTTTGAAACTTTTCCAGGTAAGCGTTTCGGGAGCGGACAATCTGCGCATCCGCAGGAAATGCCTGTCCTGGTCTACGATAGCGGTTTCTCCGTAAAGCACATCGGGCAGTTCGCTGCCGTTGATGGTATGCACCATTTGTTGTAGTGTGTCGTCCTCGTGAAAACAGTCGCCCGCGTTCAGGAAACAGAGATAATCGCCGCTGGCAAGGGCGATGCCCTTATTCATAGCGTCATACAGTCCTTTGTCCGGTTCGCTGACAACGGTGTGTATGTGCGGGCGGTAGCGGTTGATAATAGAGAGGGTTCCATCCTTGGAAGCTCCATCTACGATGATGTATTCTATGTGATGATAGGTCTGTGAAATGACACTCTGAATCGTGTCTTCCAATACCTTTTCAGCATTGTACGTCACCGTAATGATAGAGAACTTGGGAGTAGGATGGACACTATGCATATTTTCCCGTTATTTTATTGTAGACATCTGTATATTTCTTTGCGATGATGCTCTCCGAATAATTGCCCAAGACCTTGCGGCAGGCTTGTGCGGAGAGTTCATCGTATTCCGGTTCCGTCAATATCCAATGTATGCCGTTGCAAAATCTTCTGAAGATTTGTATTGTGCCACGTAACCGTTGTGCAGATGGTCGATCATTTCGGGGATACCTCCTACGTTAAAGCCGACACAGGGTACTCCGCAGGCCATTGCTTCCATAATCATGTTGGGAAGATTCTCTTCCAGAGACGGGATGGCGAAGAGGTCTACGGCATTGTAGATATTTACTATCTCATGCTCATTCTTGATGTAAGGGAGCGGGTAGACATGGAAAGGAAGCTGCTCCTGCAATTGCTGTGACTGGTTGCCGAATACGACTACCCCCAGTGACTCTTTCCATTCCGGATGCTTTTCTGCCAGCAGTTTGCAGGCTTCAATGAGATAGTCGACTCCTTTTCGTTTGTCGGTGATCTTTAACGAGCCGAACAGAACCAGTTTCTTACCTTCTGGCAGCATGAACTTGGCACGTGCTTCTTTTTTGTTCATGGGTTTGAACAGGTTGGTATTAATAGCGTTCGGAATATTGGTGACGCTTTTTCCTTCAAACAATGCGCTGGTCTGTGCTTGTTCCTTCAGCCAGTGACTGCACGTGACGAAATGGATGGGAGCGTAGCTGTATAACTTTTGTTTTTTGCGGAAAGTGCGGTAAGATAAATCTTTCCGGCCACCTCCTTTGTAGATGTAAGGGCAGTCGTGACATTCCTGCTGATAGTTCTTACATTCCCGTGCGTAGTGGCAGATACCGGTACATGGCCACATATCGTGCATGGTCCATACCACAGGTTTGCCGGAAGTGAGTATTTTCCGTATATCTTTCAGCGAGAGCATTCCTTGGTTGACCCAATGCAGGTGGATAACGTCGGCCTGGCGGAATTCCGGAAGTGAGGTGATGTCTGTGCCTGTGTTGGCTATGTCAACGTCGAACAGATGGTATCGGCGGAAACGATTGGCACTCCAGATAACGATCCGTTCCCACATGAATTTCCACACTTGCAACCAGTTACTTTTTAAGCGGACCACACTGATTTGGTCGGTCTGTTTGTCACGCACCAGCATTTTGGCTTTGATACCGTTGTTTTTCAGTGACTCCATCAACCGGCTTGCTGCAATGGCCGCTCCTCCTATTCGTTCAGATGTATTTATTATCAGGACTCTCATGGGCAAAAGTTTATGCAAATGTACGGTTTTTAGAGGAAATGTTTGATATTTCCAACAAGCTTTCTGCTATTCGCGCGAAAAGATTTCGAGGTTGAAGCGTTCTTCTGCCAGTTTGCGTGCATTTTCTCCCATGCGTCGTGCCTCTTCGGGATGGTCGGCGATGTAGCGGATAGCGTCTATCCAGCCTTGTACATCGTTATATTCTACGGTAATGCCGATTTCTTCCTTGTCGATGTCGATTTCGAAGTTGGGGTTGCGCGAGCAGATGACGGGGATGCCGAGGGCAAATGCTTCTACGAGAGTGGTCAGTCCTACGGTGTAGGGGAAGTCCAGACAGCAGATGACGATGCAGCTTTTGCGGGCTACCAGTTTTCCCAGTTCGTAGGGAATCACTCCGTCGGTGTAGCGGATGTGGATGGAGTCGGGCACTGAATAGCGGTCGAGTATCTTTTTATAGTTGATGTTGCCGCATGAAACGGCAATGTACAGATCCAATTCCTCATTGGTTGCGGAGAAAGACTGGAGCAGGGTGTCCACGTCCCGGTTCTCTTTGCCGGTGGAGATAAATCCTTCGGGCTTCCGGTCGGGCATTTCTGCCAGCAGATGGTCGTAGAAAGGAAGGTCCGGGCCCCAATGTATCAGTTTCAGTTTGTGGGACGGAGCTTTCCGGGTTTTCTGCGAGTCCTGAATCAGTTTCCGGCTGAACAGGAACATTTGGTCGATGCCTTTGTAGAAAAGGCGGGAGATTTGTTCGCGCCACGGTTTGGGGTTGGTGACGACGGCCGTGTGATGCCAGATGACGATGGGCTTGCGGTACAGTCCCAGTGCACGGAGGAAGATGACGGGTTCTATCCCCCGGAAAGAGGTGGCATAGAGCACGTCGTATTTTTCCTTGCAGAAGAGAATCTCTTTGGTGGCGTAAAACATGAGCTTCAGGCGACTGGAGAAATATTTGCATTTGTGCATTACGGAATGTATTCCGTAATTTTCCAGCAGAGGAAGTCCGTATAAAATATGTCCGGGGAATTTATATTCTTTCCATTCCTCGTAACTTTCCCGTGTGAGGCGGGTATGGTAAAAATAAATAGTAAGCAACGTATTTAGTGGTGCTTGTTTCTTTTCAGCCATTTGTTTATTCGGTTTTTGACAGCTTTCGTAATGATGGAGAAATTACCGTATTTCAGGTTGAGGAACAGTTCTTCGAACGAACGCCCTATCTTGATCCATGGATGATCCCAGCCCATGATGCGGTAAACCTTCTCTTTGTAGGCTACGTTTTCAATGACGTAGCGGGGATGCCGCAGCGGAAAGTCTACCTCGTAACGCTTCATGGTGAAGATGCGGCGATAGCCTTGGGCAGGGTGTGGACCGAGCCGGCGAAATGGTGGAATCTGCCGTTGCTCCGAGGTTGTTTATCATGTTGCGGGTAGGCACGATGCTTAGTCCGGAGTTGAACAGGATAGAGGCGTGGAAGATGGTTTCATAAAAGGCTTTCTGCTGTTCCCGGTGACGCTGGCACATGTAGATAAAGTCGCTCCGGAATTTGCGTTCCTTGATAAGCTGTTCCAGTTGTTGCATATTGAAGGAGTCGTCCAGGAAGTTGTAGAACTCATCCCATTGGTCGACTACCCGTTTCCAGCTTGCCATCCCCAGATAGAGAAGGTGGTGGTAAAGAAATAGTCATAGGGCATATCTTGGGTGATTTCTTCGGGGTTAAATCCGGCAATCATGCTGATGCGGGTGTCATATTCGTATTTATCCAGCATCTCCTTGCAGAATTGGAAAAAGGAGACGGCGGGCACATCGTCGTCTTCCAATACGATGCACTTGTCGACTTTCGAAAAGGCCCATTCTGCGAAATGTACTCCGAAGGGTCGCAGCCGAAATTCTTTTCCTGATAAAGCCGTTCTACTTCACATTCCCAGTCTATCTGTGATACGATTTCACGGCAGGCTTTTATTCCGGGCAGGTCACGTTCGTTTCGTGCTCCGTCCTGATAGAGGAAGAGGCGGGACGGACGCGCTTTCTTCACTTGCTCGAACACTTGCGACAACTGTTGCGGGCGGTTGAAGAACAGGATAAGTACCGGGACGTCTACTAAAGCGGATTTCATATTCATAGTTCTTGTTTTGGGGTTGTACTGAATGACAGGGCGGCAGGATAGTGGTTGTTCACTTTTTCCTGCTCTTCTTCTGTAAATCGATGCAGGGTTGGATAGTTGTAACGCAAAAATCCTTCCAGGTCGTCGGGGGCGGTCACTGTGAGAGGGCCGAATTTCACGGGTTGCAGGTGGCGGATGCTTTCTACGGTTACGTGGTCGGCAGTGGCCATTACGTTGTTATAGTAACGGGTGTTTCGTGAGTTGAAACAGCTTTGAACTGACACCAGCATGCGGTAGATTGCTTTTTTAGAGAAAAGTAGGTCGACTACCCTGTTCAGGAAACAGGAGAAGGCTCCCCGGTTCGTGGGGTTCTCTATTTCACATGTACCGAAGTGTTTCCACATCCATATCTCTTTTCCCATCAGGCAGCATTTGAGGAAGCCGAGTGCTTCGGATTGTATTCTTCGCAGCAGCTTGTTGTCGGGAATCTTGTCGAATGGGAATATATCGACAAAAATGCCCGGATGCATCGGGACATTCTTGAACATTTCTTCTACAAAAAGGGTGTCGTTTTTCTTGACTTTGGCAAAATAATACGGGGTATGAGGGTCTGTCTCTATCCATGAAAGGAAGTAGGAAGGACCCAGTTCCCCGGGAGCTACTTTCAGAAATTTGTTGTAGTTCTCCCGCGTCATGCCTATGTCAATATCATCATCCCAGGGAGAATCGCCTGGTCGTAGAGTGCACCGATTGCCGTGCCGCCAATCACAAAATAGGGAATGTTGTGCTTCTGACACACCCGGATGGTTTCTCCCAATATGTCGTAGAGTTCGGCATGTAATAAATCAAGCTCTTCGGCTGTATATTTCTTGTTCATCGGAAATGGTTAATGCACGTTGTGCTACAAAAGTAGTAATTATATTGCTAAGTTACTATAACTTTAAGTTTCCTTGCATAAATTCGGTGGCCACTTGTCCGCGTCCCGGTATGGGAAGGACGGATGCTTGCGGAAAGTCCTTGAGCAGACAGTCTGCCGGATTGATGTCCGGATAGAATTTCTTCAATAGGAACAGGCTGGGGCCGGTAGTGATGCTTCCTATAAAGACGGAGGCGTCCATCAATATCTGTATCGAGGAAAGGAAACGTGCCATTTGTTTCTGTTTCAGCTCTTTGGTGGTCTGCGTGAAAGCGCTGTTGACATATCCTTTTTCGTCGGGGCTGCAAAGGGTGTACCAGTGTATGTCCGGGGCAAGGGTTTGTACTTGTTCGAAAAGGCGGTAATCGTCCGTTAATACAAAGACGTCGCGTAGGGCGGTCTTTTCTTTAATAAGCCGTATGTAGTGTTCCGGTGGAAGCAGGTTGGTTTCGGTGATCTTGTCTCCTCCGCGTATTTGGCATCCTGCGT
>ENA-OQIG01000206-OQIG01000206.1-human-gut-metagenome-genome-assembly--contig:-NODE-206-length-34373-cov-2.265140_pt1 | contig 34373 bp, 49 predicted proteins | sample MGYA00242576_ERZ504741 | MGnify/ENA primary metagenome ERZ504741 (study PRJEB26092, sample SAMD00036436) | human gut metagenome | host: Homo sapiens | study: EMG produced TPA metagenomics assembly of... | reverse complement strand
GTTTACGGCAGTGAGAGCAGAGATAGCGCTGATGTCCGGCGGTGCTTTTGCCGTTACGCACCACCCCGTCAGTAGCTGAACAGGAGGGACAGCTGATAGAAACAGAAGCCACTGGAGCACCTCAAAACACCATCATACACTAAATCAGTAAGTTGGCAGCATCACCAGTCTTCATTTAATCAGGCAGCATAATTGGTCAAGCTGGGACTAATAATAGTGCTCAGTTACGGCAGGGAGGCTCAAAACTTTTGGCGGTTGTTGCGCAAGAAGGTAGTAGCAACCGGGCAAAGATTGACCAGACAGGAGATTATAACCTTGCATATATTGATCAGGCGGGCAGTGCCAACGATGCCAGTATTTCGCAAGGTGCTTATGGTAATACTGCGATGATTATCCAGAAAGGTTCTGGTAATAAAGCAAATATTACACAGTATGGTACTCAAAAAACGGCAATTGTAGTGCAGAGACAGTCGCAAATGGCTATTCGCGTGACACAACGTTAATTTCCATTCGACTTTTAAATCAATCCGATGGGGGTTTTACATGAAACTTTTAAAAGTAGCAGCAATTGCAGCAATCGTATTCTCCGGTAGCGCTCTGGCAGGTGTTGTTCCTCAGTACGGCGGCGGCGGTAACCACGGTGGTGGCGGTAATAATAGCGGCCCAAATTCTGAGCTGAACATTTACCAGTACGGTGGCGGTAACTCTGCACTTGCTCTGCAAACTGATGCCCGTAACTCTGACTTGACTATTACCCAGCATGGCGGCGGTAATGGTGCAGATGTTGGTCAGGGCTCAGATGACAGCTCAATCGATCTGACCCAACGTGGCTTCGGTAACAGCGCTACTCTTGATCAGTGGAACGGCAAAAATTCTGAAATGACGGTTAAACAGTTCGGTGGTGGCAACGGTGCTGCAGTTGACCAGACTGCATCTAACTCCTCCGTCAACGTGACTCAGGTTGGCTTTGGTAACAACGCGACCGCTCATCAGTACTAATACATCATTTGTATTACAGAAACAGGCGCAAGCCTGTTTTTTTCGGGAGAAGAATATGAATGCGTTATTACTCCTTGCGGCACTTTCCAGTCAGATAACCTTTAATACGACCCAGCAAGGGGATGTGTATACCATTATTCCTGAAGTCACTCTTACTCAATCTTGTCTGTGCAGAGTACAAATATTGTCCCTGCGCGAAGGCAGTTCAGGGCAAAGTCAGACGAAGCAAGAAAAGACCCTTTCATTGCCTGCTAATCAACCCATTGCTTTGACGAAGTTGAGTTTAAATATTTCCCCGGACGATCGGGTGAAAATAGTTGTTACTGTTTCTGATGGACAGTCACTTCATTTATCACAACAATGGCCGCCCTCTTCAGAAAAGTCTTAATTTGTTGAAATATCGAGCATAAGATGAATCTGGAGAGAATGGTCTGCTGCGAATCAGCCAACCTGAAAGTATGGATAACACAACCCTCAAGGATGACTAATCATTGAGGAAATAGAATAAATGTTCAGACCTTTTTTAAACTCTCTTATGCTCGGCAGTTTGTTTTTTCCTTTTATTGCCATTGCTGGAAGCACCGTGCAAGGGGGCGTGATCCATTTTTATGGCCAAATTGTGGAACCGGCATGTGACGTCAGCACCCAGTCATCACCCGTAGAAATGAACTGCCCACAGAATGGTTCTATTCCGGGCAAAACCTACTCCAGCAAAGCGTTAATGAGCGGCAATGTCAAAAACGCGCAAATAGCCTCAGTAAAAGTGCAGTATCTTGATAAACAGAAAAAGCTGGCTGTAATGAACATCGAATATAACTAAGTTTCTGAACAACTCACGTTGCTGAGCAGAAAAATGCGATTTAACCAAAAAGCCTGCTGTACACTTAAGAAACAAGAAGGTGTAAGGAGGCGTTATGAAAACGCGTATTCATGTTGTGCAGGGTGATATTACCAAACTGGCCGTTGATGTGATTGTGAATGCGGCTAATCCGTCATTAATGGGAGGCGGCGGCGTCGATGGGGCCATTCATCGCGCAGCGGGTCCGGCCCTGCTAGATGCTTGTTTAAAAGTCAGGCAACAGCAGGGCGATTGCCCTACGGGGCATGCCGTTATTACGCTTGCAGGCGATCTACCGCTAAAGCCGTAGTGCACACCGTCGGGCCAGTCTGGCGTGGTGGTGAACAAAACGAAGACCAGCTTTTGCAGGATGCCTATCTCAATAGCCTACGACTGGTGGCGGCAAACAGCTATACGTCAGTGGCTTTTCCTGCAATCAGTACTGGGGTTTATGGTTACCCTCGTGCGGCAGCGGCTGAAATCGCAGTAAAAACCGTTTCAGAATTTATTACCCGTCACGCTTTACCCGAACAGGTATACTTTGTCTGTTATGATGAAGAAAACGCCCACCTCTACGAAAGACTCCTTACCCAACAAGGAGATGAATGATTTGCCCCGGCTGGCGAGCGCGGTGCTGCCACTGTGTTCGCAACATCCCGGTCAGTGTGGCCTTTTTTCCTCTGGAGAAAAGTCTGGATGCGTTTGCCGCCCGGTATCGTCTGGCCGAAATGGCAGAGCATACGCTCGATGTTCAGTATTACATCTGGCAGGACGATATGTCGGGTCGGTTACTGTTTTCCGCCCTGTTAGCCGCAGCAAAGCGTGGCGTTCGCGTCCGTTTGTTGCTGGACGACAACAATACGCCCGGACTTGACGACATTTTACGCTTGCTTGACAGTCATCCACGCATTGAAGTCCGGCTTTTTAATCCTTTCTCGTTTCGCTTGCTGCGTCCGCTTGGTTATATCACCGACTTTTCCCGTCTTAATCGCCGTATGCACAATAAAAGTTTCACTGTCGATGGCGTGGTGACCCTGGTGGGAGGACGAAATATTGGTGATGCCTATTTTGGAGCAGGGGAGGAGCCACTTTTTTCGGATTTAGATGTCATGGCAATAGGACCCGTGGTAGAGGACGTTGCCGATGATTTCGCCCGCTACTGGTATTGCAAATCGGTTTCACCCTTACAGCAGGTGCTGGATGTCCCGGAGGGTGAAATGGCGGATCGCATCGAGTTACCCGCCTCCTGGCATAACGATGCCATGACGCATCGTTATTTACGCAAAATGGAATCCAGTCCATTTATAAATCATCTGGTTGATGGAACATTGCCGCTTATCTGGGCGAAGACACGTTTATTAAGTGATGATCCGGCGAAAGGGGAGGGCAAGGCAAAACGGCATTCACTGTTACCGCAGCGCCTGTTCGATATCATGGGCTCACCCAGTGAACGCATCGATATTATCTCTTCCTATTTTGTACCGACACGCGCAGGTGTGGCGCAACTCTTACGGATGGTGAGAAAAGGGGTAAAGATTGCGATCCTAACCAATTCTCTTGCCGCTAACGATGTTGCTGTCGTCCATGCCGGATACGCGCGCTGGCGCAAAAAATTGCTCCGCTATGGCGTGGAATTATATGAACTCAAGCCGACGCGTGAACAAAGTAGTACGTTACACGATCGCGGCATAACCGGTAATTCCGGAGCCAGCCTGCATGCTAAAACCTTTAGCATCGATGGTAAAACGGTGTTTATCGGCTCTTTCAATTTCGATCCGCGTTCAACATTGCTCAATACTGAAATGGGCTTTGTGATAGAGAGCGAAACGCTGGCACAGTTAATTGATAAACGCTTTATTCAGAGCCAGTATGATGCGGCCTGGCAGCTCCGTCTGGACAGGTGGGGACGGATCAACTGGGTTGATCGTCATGCAAAGAAAGAGATTATTCTCAAAAAAAGAACCCGCCACCAGTTTCTGGAAGCGGGTTATGGTCAGACTGGCGTCGATATTGCCCGTGGAATGGTTATTGTAAATGTGGCTTAACGGGCTGGTGCTTTATCGTTCTCACGCTTAACAACCGGTTTACCAGAAAACAAAAACTTCAGTAACGGGATGCGTAAATGAATTTCATACAGAATTATCGCAATCCTACTACGAATATCAGGCCACAGAGAAAACCAAGCCAGTTGGAGGTGATGTGCGGTGTAATGTATGCGCCGAAAAACAGCGTTAACGGGTGGTGAACCAGATAGATAAATAGCGATGCGTTAACAAAGTAAGTCACCCGCGCTGACTGGAAGTTAAGCAAACGGTGGCCAAAGGAGAAGACCACATTCACCATCCACAGACCGAGGACCATGGTGATCACCGACTCGGTTTCGTACATCCAGGCATCGCCACTGCCATAGCGCTGGTTGAGTAAATAAGCGACAAATGCCAATGCTGCTGCAAGGGTACAGCCACGAGACGGCGTGGTAAACAAGGCTTTAAGATGAGGGAAAATGAAAGCCAGTGCGCCGAGGATAAAGAACGGCAAATAAAATAGCGTTTGCATGACAATAAAATTGAACATGCCATTACTCAGAATGGGCGGATACACAATAAAAATCGTTCTTCTTATTACCGCATAGCCGATGCCGAGGCATAAAAAAATCACCGATAGTTTTACCATCGAGAATTTTTTATTCGTTTTATCAGAATTTTCTAAATTATTTCTGATGCGTCTAAATATCCATACGCACAGCGTCGTCATGACTACTAACACCAGTAAAAACCACAGGTGTGATATTAATTCCCAGGCCAACGTATTATATTTGTCATACAATGACAGCTCAGGCCAACTTTCCGCTTTCCCTTTGACGTATTGCAGCATAATAAATTGCGGCAATGTCAGTAAGGGGATGGCTGTTAACATCGGGATACCTACACGTTCGACACGTACTTTCCACCATTTTTTCAAGGGATAGCGTAAAAAAAGCATGTAGGAAAAGTAGCCGGATATAACGAAAAATACCTGCATGCGGAACGAGTGGATGAAGTCATTAAAAAGGGTCAGCCACAATGACGGTTCGGCGCTATTCACATGCCATGTATGGCTCGAATAGATTAAAGAAATATGAAAAGGGATCCCTAACAACATCAGCCAGGCGCGGATGGAGTCGAGGAAATATTCACGTTGCGCGGGTACTGGATTCATATATGGTTAACTAATCTCGGATTTTTCGTCTTATCCTGTCGGGTTATGCCTTTAGGCTTGTTGCCATAGCGACACCGACCTGACCGCGCCAGGCGCAGGCTTCAAGGTTTTTATGCATAGCATCATCGCTACCACTAACCAGAATGGAAGCGTCTGTAAGACGGTTGATAAATAAATTTGCTGGCAAACCCTACACGAAGTCGATGCTTCTGTCTTTAGGAGAAGCACGGAAAGTGAAAACGGTTGCAATCAGGTGCTTAATCCATGAGCCAGCGTGCTGAACGATACCGGGATTCTGTTGTCGGAATGGCTGGTTATCCATTAAAATAGATCGGATCGATATAAGCACACAAAGGGGGAAGTGCTTACTAATTATGAAACATAAACTACAAATGATGAAAATGCGTTGGTTGAGTGCTGCAGTAATGTTAACCCTGTATACATCTTCAAGCTGGGCTTTCAGTATTGATGATGTCGCAAAGCAAGCTCAATCCTTAGCCGGGAAAGGCTATGAGGCGCCCAAAAGCAACTTGCCCTCCGTTTTCCGCGATATGAAATACGCGGACTATCAGCAGATCCAGTTTAATCATGACAAAGCGTACTGGAACAATCTGAAGACCCCATTCAAACTCGAGTTCTACCATCAGGGTATGTACTTCGATACCCCGGTCAAAATAAATGAAGTGACTGCCACCGCAGTCAAACGAATCAAATACAGCCCGGATTATTTCACTTTCGGCGATGTTCAGCATGACAAAGACACGGTAAAAGACCTTGGTTTTGCCGGTTTTAAAGTGCTTTACCCGATCAACAGCAAAGATAAAAACGATGAAATCGTCAGCATGCTCGGGGCCAGCTATTTCCGCGTGATTGGTGCAGGTCAGGTTTATGGCCTTTCTGCCGCGGTCTGGCAATTGATACCGCCTTGCCATCGGGTGAAGAATTTCCACGCTTCAAAGAGTTCTGGATCGAGCGTCCAAAACCAACTGATAAACGTTTAACCATTTATGCATTGCTTGACTCGCCGCGCGCGACAGGTGCTTACAAATTCGTAGTTATGCCAGGGCGTGACACGGTTGTGGATGTGCAGTCGAAAATCTATCTGCGCGATAAAGTCGGCAAACTGGGGGTTGCACCGTTAACCAGTATGTTCCTGTTTGGGCCGAACCAACCGTCGCCTGCAAATAACTATCGTCCGGAGTTGCACGACTCTAACGGTCTGTCTATCCATGCCGGTAATGGCGAATGGATCTGGCGTCCGTTGAATAACCCGAAACATTTAGCGGTCAGCAGCTTCTCCATGGAAAACCCGCAAGGCTTTGGTCTGTTGCAGCGCGGTCGTGATTTCTCCCGCTTTGAAGATCTCGATGATCGTTACGATCTCCGTCCAAGCGCATGGGTGACTCCGAAAGGGGAGTGGGGAAAAGGCAGCGTTGAGCTGGTGGAAATTCCAACCAACGATGAAACCAACGATAACATCGTCGCTTACTGGACGCCGGATCAGCTGCCGGAGCCGGGTAAAGAGATGAACTTTAAATACACCATCACCTTCAGCCGTGATGAAGACAAACTGCATGCGCCAGATAACGCATGGGTGCAACAAACGCGTCGTTCAACGGGGGATGTGAAGCAGTCGAACCTGATTCGCCAGCCTGACGGTACTATCGCCTTTGTGGTCGATTTTACCGGCGCAGAGATGAAAAAACTGCCAGAGGATACCTCGGTCACAGCGCAAACCAGCATTGGTGATAATGGTGAGATAGTTGAAAGCACGGTGCGCTATAACCCGGTTACCAAAGGCTGGCGTCTGGTGATGCGTGTGAAAGTGAAAGATGCCAAGAAAACCACTGAAATGCGAGCTGCGCTGGTGAATGCCGATCAGACGTTGAGTGAAACCTGGAGCTACCAGTTACCTGCCAATGAATAAGACAACTGAGTACATTGACGCAATGCCCATCGCCGCAAGCGAGAAAGCGGCATTGCCGAAGACTGATATCCGCGCCGTTCATCAGGCGCTGGATGCCGAACACCGCACCTGGGAGCGGGAGGATGATTCCCCGCAAGGCTCGGTAAAGGCGCGTCTGGAACAAGCCTGGCCAGACTCACTTGCTGATGGACAGTTAATCAAAGACGACGAAGGGCGCGATCAGCTAAAGGCGATGCCAGAAGCAAAACGCTCCTCGATGTTTCCCGACCCGTGGCGTACCAACCCGGTAGGCCGTTTCTGGGATCGCCTGCGTGGACGCGATGTCACGCCGCGCTATCTGGCTCGTTTGACCAAAGAAGAGCAGGAGAGCGAGCAAAAGTGGCGTACCGTCGGTACCATCCGCCGTTACATTCTGTTGATCCTGACGCTCGCGCAAACTGTCGTCGCGACCTGGTATATGAAGACCATTCTTCCTTATCAGGGTTGGGCGCTGATTAATCCTATGGATATGGTTGGTCAGGATTTGTGGGTTTCCTTTATGCAGCTTCTGCCTTATATGCTGCAAACCGGTATCCTGATCCTCTTTGCGGTACTGTTCTGTTGGGTGTCCGCCGGATTCTGGACGGCGTTGATGGGCTTCCTGCAACTGCTTATTGGTCGCGATAAATACAGTATATCTGCGTCGACTGTTGGCGATGAACCATTAAACCCGGAGCATCGCACGGCGTTGATCATGCCTATCTGTAACGAAGACGTGAACCGTGTTTTTGCTGGCCTGCGTGCAACGTGGGAATCAGTAAAAGCCACCGGGAATGCCAAACACTTTGATGTCTACATTCTGAGTGACAGTTATAACCCGGATATCTGCGTCGCAGAGCAAAAAGCCTGGATGGAGCTTATCGCTGAAGTCGGTGGCGAAGGTCAGATTTTCTATCGCCGCCGCCGTCGCCGCGTGAAGCGTAAAAGCGGTAATATCGATGACTTCTGCCGTCGCTGGGGCAGCCAGTACAGCTACATGGTGGTGCTGGATGCTGACTCGGTAATGACCGGTGATTGTTTGTGCGGCTGGTGCGCCTGATGGAAGCCAACCCGAACGCCGGGATCATTCAGTCGTCGCCGAAAGCGTCCGGTATGGATACGCTGTATGCGCGCTGTCAGCAGTTCGCGACCCGCGTGTATGGGCCACTGTTTACAGCCGGTTTGCACTTCTGGCAACTTGGCGAGTCGCACTACTGGACATAACGCGATTATCCGCGTGAAACCGTTTATCGAGCACTGCGCACTGGCTCCGCTGCCGGGCGAAGGTTCCTTTGCCGGTTCAATCCTGTCACATGATTCGTGGAAGCGGCGTTGATGCGCCGTGCAGGTGGGGGGTCTGGATTGCTTACGATCTCCCGGGTTCTTATGAAGAATTGCCGCCTAACTTGCTTGATGAGCTAAAACGTGACCGCCGCTGGTGCCACGGTAACCTGATGAACTTCCGTCTGTTCCTGGTGAAGGGTATGCACCCGGTTCACCGTGCGGTGTTCCTGACGGGCGTGATGTCTTATCTCTCCGCTCCGCTGTGGTTTATGTTCCTCGCGCTCTCTACTGCATTGCAGGTAGTCCATGCGTTGACCGAACCGCAATACTTCCTGCAACCACGGCAGTTGTTCCCGGTATGGCCGCAGTGGCGTCCTGAGCTGGCGATTGCACTTTTTGCTTCGACCATGGTGCTGTTGTTCCTGCCGAAGTTATTGAGCATTTTGCTTATCTGGTGCAAAGGAACGAAAGAATACGGCGGCTTCTGGCGCGTTACATTATCGTTGCTGCTGGAAGTGCTGTTTTCCGTGCTGCTGGCTCCGGTACGCATGCTGTTCCATACGGTCTTCGTCGTCAGCGCGTTCCTTGGCTGGGAAGTTGTGTGGAATTCACCGCAGCGTGATGATGACTCCACTTCCTGGGGTGAAGCGTTCAAACGCCACGGCTCACAGCTGCTGTTAGGGTTAGTGTGGGCTGTTGGTATGGCGTGGTTGGATCTGCGTTTCCTGTTCTGGCTGGCACCGATTGTCTTCTCGTTGATCCTGTCACCGTTTGTTTCGGTGATTTCCAGCCGTGCCACCGTTGGTCTGCGAACCAAACGCTGGAAACTGTTCCTGATCCCGGAAGAGTATTCACCGCCGCAGGTGCTGGTTGATACCGATCGCTTCCTTGAGATGAATCGTCAACGCTCCCTTGATGATGGTTTTATGCACGCGGTGTTTAACCCGTCATTTAACGCTCTGGCAACCGCAATGGCGACCGCGCGTCACCGCGCCAGTAAGGTGCTGGAAATCGCCCGTGACCGCCACGTTGAACAGGCGCTTAACGAGACGCCAGAGAAGCTGAATCGCGATCGTCGCCTGGTGCTGCTAAGCGATCCGGTGACGATGGCCCGTCTGCATTTCCGCGTCTGGAATTCCCCGGAGAGATATTCTTCATGGGTGAGTTATTACGAAGGGATAAAGCTCAATCCACTGGCATTGCGTAAACCGGATGCGGCTTCGCAATAAAAACGTAGTTGCCTGATGCGCTACGCTTATCAGGCCTACATCGTTCCTGCAATTTATTGATTTTGCAAGATTTTGTAGGTTGGGTAAGGCGTTCACGCCGCATCCGGCAAAAACAACGAGCCAATAAAAATACCGGCGTTATGCCGGTATTTTTTTACGGAAGAGGTATCAAATGCGTTTAATTGTGGTGAGCATCATGGTGACCTTGCTGAGTGGCTGTGGCAGCATTATTAGTCGCACTATACCGGGGCAGGGGCATGGCAACCAATATTATCCGGTGTGCAATGGGATGTGCGTGACTCCGCCTGGCGTTATGTCACAATCCTTGATCTGCATTCTCCCTGGTTTTTGATACTTTACTGCTGCCGATCGACATTCATCATGGCCCGTATGAGTGATTAACGTTCATCCACTCATCAGCTGCTGCGCGTCCTTCCTCAGTATCCAGCGGTGGCTCAAGCTGAAATTCCCCCTCGTCCCATTCATGTAATGTATTCTCTTCCTGCCACTCCTGGCGGATCTCTATCTCATCATAGTCGCCATCAAAAACACTTTGCGCGGCTTCACCGCTAAGCATAGGTAAACATTCACCTTCTTCCCCTTCGTCGGCAAAAAACTCAACTTGCCACATGATGTCGCCGTCCTGCAAAACGTATTTTTGGGCATTGAACTGTTGCACATTCGCATCTTCGGCGTCGATGCCGGGGTTGTCTGCAAGAAATTCTTCGCGTGCAGCGTCAATGGCTTCTTCAAGCGTTGCGTACATGGTCATCACGATTCTCCCTTTGAGTTGATGAGGTTTCAGGGAAAAGGATAGCTGATTCTCCGCTTTTGCAAGTATGAAAGGCGAAAAATCAGTTCGATACCTGGGGTATTCGACGACGACGTAGACTGTTCCATGAATAGACTGCGTTGAATAACACTACGCCAGCGGTGACGAGAAATACCGCTCTGAAACCGTAGTTCGCTGAAATCGCTGCTCCCATCAATGGTCCGGTAACGTTGCCAATATCACGAAACGATTGGTTATAGCTGAAGATACGCCCGGCGATCTGGTTGCTCGAGTTGTAAACCAACAGTGTCTGTACGGCGGGGAGTAGTGCACCATCGGCGGCACCGAGCAAAAAACGTAAAATCAAGTTGCAATGGCGTCTGAACGTAAGACATTGGGATCAACAGCAGTACAGAAAAGATCAGCGCTGTAATCAGGATCTTTTCGGGTCCGATTCGATCGCCAAGTTTGCCGAGTCGTGGTGCACTTAGCAGAGCCGCCACGCCTGGCACCGAGCGATCATGCCACTGATAAAGGCGACGTTACTGACGTTACCCGCCAGTTCGCGGACATACAGCGTCAGAATGGGGGCAATTGAGCCCGTCGCCACCTGGATGATTAACGTAGTGACAAACAGGCTGAGTACCAGTTTCGGGTTTTTAAGTGATGTCACCACTTCCCGCATGTGCAGCATCTCTTTTTTGCTGACCGGCTGGAATTTTTCTCTGATGCAGAACAGGGTGACGAAAAAGCAGAGTATGAGCACACTGGCGGTAATAAAGAATACCGGACGTAAGCCGTAGCTATCGGCGAGCAGGCCGCCAGCCATTGGGCCGAGCAACGCACCACTAACGCCGCCTGTGGAGAGCGTACCCAGCGCCCAGCCGCTTTTATTACGCGGTACTTGTGTGGCGATAAGAGCATTAGCGTTGGGGACAAATCCGCCAAGTAACCCAAGAAGCGCCCGTAGGATCAAAAACTGCCAGATATTTTGTGCCAGTCCCATCAACACCATCACGATGCCCATGCCGAGAGCAGAGCGTAATAGCATGAGTTTTCGGCCTTTACGGTCGGCGAGTCCACCCCAAAACGGTGAGGCGATGGCCGAAAATAAAAATGTAATGCTGAAGACAATACCGGACCACATATTCAGGCGGAGTGGCCGGTAACGCCAAGCTGCTCAACGTAGAGGGGTAAGAAGGGCATTACCAGACTGAAGGCGGCCCCGGTAAGAAAACAGCCTAGCCAGGCGACGATCAGGTTTCGTTTCCAGTTTATAGGGGTGTCATTTTCACAGGGTGACATAGCAATCCGCTGTTGGTGCGCCAGGCGCGGTGAACATAAGAAGAAAAGATAAGCACACTAATTATGCGCCCGACTTCCAGGGGGCGCAATCCAGAGAGCTTTTATCGCTAAATCAGGGGGATTTGCTGTGGTAATGCCGGATGCCATTCTGAAGCATCGGCATGGGAGATTTAATAGCGTGAAGGAACGCCTTCCGGGCGTGTTTTAAAGCGACGGTGTAACCACATATACTGCTCTGGTGCCATCATGATGCATTTTTCGACCACTTTGTTCATCCACGCGGCGGTAGTTTCGGCATCATCCAGTGGCGGAGAACACTCTGGCGGCAGCATAATCAATTGATACCCTTTGCCATCTGGCTTACGGCGTGGAACGAAGGGCACCAGACATGCGCCGGACATCCGTGCCAGCATCCAGGTTCCGGTCGTGGTCGCAGCCTGCTCAACGGCAAACAACGGGACGAAAACGCTTGAGCGCGGGCCGTAATCATGATCCGGTGCGTACCAGACCACTTCGCCTTTTTTTCAGGCTTTAATCATGCCTTTTAAATCTTTGCGGTCGAGCATCGATTTATTTGAGCGCAAACGGCCCCAGGTTTGTAGCCAGTCAATCAGTGGATTATCGTTCGGGCGGTAAACGCCAATCCCCGGTTCCTGCATACCAAACTGCCGCGCACCCAGCTCCAGTGTCAGAAAATGGATGCCAACTAACAGGATGCCGCGTTTTTGCGCCTGCACGTCACGAATGTGTTCCATGCCGATCACTTCCGTCCAGCGGGCGATTCGGCGGTCCGGCCAGAACCACGCCATGCCGGTTCCATCAGGCCCATGCCAACGGATTCGAAATTCTTCACCACCATTTTACGGCGTTCTTGTTCGCTCATTTCCGGGAAGCACAGTTCCAGGTTGCGATGCACAATTTTTGCGCGTCGTTTCATAAAACGTAACGCCAGTTTTCCTAATCCACAACCGAGGCGGTAGATAACCGGGTAGGGCAATTGCACGACTAACCAAAGTACGCCAATACCCAACCAGGTTAACCAATAACGCGGATGAAGCAGTGCGGTGGAGAACTTGGGTAGATTCGTCATATCAATCCTGTTTTTCAACCTATTCGGGCAATTGTATGTATTGTCGCATTTTTTCGCCCGCAACCAAAATTTGTGGCTGAAGACTGGGCGAAATTGCCGCGCTTGTAAATAACAAATAATTTTTAATGCGCAAATGTAGCGTAAAATGTGTGGATGTTAATTATCGATAATTGCTATATCATGCCGCGGATTTTTACTTTCCCATCTCGCAGGAACCGTACACCATGCCAGTGTTACACAACCGCATTTCCAACGACGCGCTAAAAGCCAAAATGTTGGCTGAGAGCGAACCGCGAACCACCATTTCGTTTTACAAGTATTTCCACATCGCCGATCCTAAGGCGACCCGTGACGCTTTATATCAGCTGTTTACCGCGCTGAATGTTTTTGGGCGAGTGTATCTGGCGCATGAGGCATTAACGCGCAAATCAGCGTACCTGCGAGCAATGTTGAAACATTTCGCGCGCAGCTCTATGCCTTCGACTCGGCTTTAGATGGCTTACGCCTGAATATCGCGTTGGATGATGACGGGAAATCCTTCTGGGTACTGCGCATGAAGGTCCGCGATCGTATCGTTGCCGACGGTATTGACGATCCTCACTTTGATGCCAGCAATGTGGGTGAGTATCTGCAAGCGGCGGAAGTGAACGCCATGCTTGACGATCCCGATGCATTGTTTATCGACATGCGTAACCACTATGAGTATGAAGTGGGGCACTTTGAAAACGCGCTCGAAATTCCGGCAGATACCTTCCGTGAGCAGCTGCCAAAAGCAGTCGAGATGATGCAGGCACATAAAGATAAAAAATCGTCATGTACTGCACCGGCGGCATTCGTTGTGAAAAGGCCAGTGCCTGGATGAAACATAACGGATTCAACAAAGTCTGGCATATCGAGGGCGGAATTATTGAATACGCCCGTAAGGCGCGCGAGCAGGGCTTGCCGGTGCGTTTTATTGGCAAAAATTTTGTTTTTGACGAGCGGATGGGCGAACGTATATCGGATGAGATTATCGCGCATTGCCACCAGTGCGGCGCGCCGTGCGACAGCCATACCAACTGTAAAAATGATGGCTGCCACCTGCTGTTTATCCAGTGTCCAGTATGCGCGGAAAAATACAAAGGTTGTTGTAGTGAGATTTGCTGCGAAGAAAGCGCGTTACCGCCAGAAGAACAGCGACGCCGTCGGGCAGGACGTGAAAATGGCAATAAGATCTTTAATAAGTCTCGTGGACGTCTGAATACAACACTGGGCATTCCTGATCCAACAGAATAAATATCATTGCCGGATGCGTGCCATCCGGCAACATTTCACGCTTACTTCTGCTGTACGCCTTCCACTGAAATAATCAGATCCACTTCCTGAGAAGCTGGACCTAAATCTGTCTTGATATTGAAGTCCTTGAGCTTAATTTTGCCTTCGGCCTCGAAGCCTGCACGTTTACCACCCCATGGGTCGTCGCCCTGACCAATTAATTTCGCTTCCAGCGTGACGGGTTTGGTTACGCCATTCAGCGTCAGATCTCCGGTAATATCCAGTTCGTCACCGTCTTTCTTCACGCTGGTGGAGGTGAATGTTGCCTGTGGATATTTTGCGGTATTGAGGAAATCTGCACTGCGAAGATGTTTATCGCGTTCGGCGTGATTAGTATCGACGCTGGTGGTGTTAATTGTCACATTCACTTTATCGGCAGCCGGATTTTTTTCGTCAAAGGTAAAAGTACCGTCGAAATCTTTAAAGGTACCGTATAACCAGCTATAGCCAAGGTGCTGGATGCGGAAATTAACAAAGGCGTGCTGACCTTCTTTGTCAATTTTGTAATCGGCGGCAACCGCTGAACCGGCAGAGAACATCAGGGACGCGAAGGTTAAACCAAGCAGGCTTTTTTTCATTTTTTATACTCCATAGTCAGATGACGACTTTCCCAGCATGCGCTTCAGAGTGTCGTCTTTATCGATGAAATGATGCTTCAGGGCCATAAATCCGTGCATAACGGACAGTACTACGACGCTCCACGCGAGCCAAAAATGCAGGGCACCGGCAAAGTCTGCCTGTGCGCCAGCGTCGGCAAGGGGCGCGGGGACGTCAAACCAGCCAAAAACGCTGATCGGTTTACCATCGGCAGTTGAGATCAGATAGCCGCTGATGCCGATGGCGAACAGCAATAGGTACAATGCGAGATGTCCAGCTTTCGCGGCAAGACGAGTCATGGGCGAATAACTCGGCAGCGGACCCGGCGGTGGAGATATGACACGCCACAGAACGCGAATAACCAGCCCCATCATTAACAAAATACCGATGCTTTTATGCAGTTCGGGTGCTTTGTGATACCAGCCATCGTAATAACTGAGCGTGACCATCCACAGACCTAAAGCAAACATGCCGTAGACAATAATTGCGCTTAGCCAATGGAAGGCCGCAGATATAACACCGTAGCGTTCAGGGGTATTTGTGAATGACATAAGTGCATCCAAAACGAATTTGCGAGAGAAAGAAAATGGCGTGTCGGAGAATGAATTGCAACACAAAAATAACAAATTGAATGATATTTATTTTTATTTCAATAATTTTGAATTAATAATGAAAGAATCTTCATAAGTTTAGTGGGTTCAGCATCAGAGATGTCTGGTGAGTGCTGTAGAAGCAGGAATAATCTCATTCAATTTTTCACGCTAAATGAAAGGGAGATTAAATATTTGTCAGTTTATGTTAGTGCGGAAAACTAAAAATAAAACACATAGATCAGATCCATAATTGCCAACAATCCCCAGAGAAAAAGATAAAGCATCAGATGCTCGCGAATATTATTGATGAGATAGTGCAACAGCCGACGCATTAAATACTCCTGTAAAAACGGCCTCATTCTGGAGGCCGTAATGATGATTATTGGAAGCGGGAAAGCCTGAATGGCGTTAAATCAAAATCGCTTTTTTTGTCTTGCGCAAAATCGGCAGCTATTTCCCCTAAAACTGACGCAAATTTAAAACCGTGCCCACTCAGCCGGTAATGAGCAGTGTATTATCGTGGTCGGGTAGGGTATCGATAATAAAATCTTCGTCAGGCGAATTATCATAGGTGCAGGCAGCGCCGTACAGGCAGCAACCGATACCCGGCAATACATTGCGCAAGAACGGGAAGGCTTCCGAACCATCGCTGACCACTTCCGCAAACGGAACACGTTCATCCGCTGAATGGATAACCTGGCCTCCGTTATGTTTGCCAATCTTCAACGCGTCGTTTCTGCCGGAAAACCATAATATTGATCGCCATTGGGCAGTTCACCGGTAAACGCCGGGAATTTATTCTTCACGCTATAGCGACCATCGGCCTGATACCAGGCAAATACTTTGCGTACGGGCTGGACAGGCAGCTCCGGGAGCAGGTCTTTTACCCATGTTCCCGCGCAGACAATCGCTTTTTTCGCCTGATACTCTCCGTCAGCCGTTTCAATAGTTACGCCATCATCGTCATGACGAATTGCGGTGACCGGGCAGTTGAACAGCTGCGCACAGCCCGCTTCCTTCGCCAGTTGGATCCAGGTTTTAATCGCCAGTTCGCTGCGCAAAAAACCGGAATCAGTCTCAAATAAGCCGATGTAGTTGTCCGGGACGCGTATTTCTGGCCAGCGGGCCATAATCCCTTGCGCATCGAGCTTTTCAACGTTGAGTTGCCACTGTTCGGCGCTGTGGGCGACGTTGGCGAGAAATGCGGAGTCAGCCGGGCCGAGGTTAATGACACCAGAGCGTACAAAAATGGGATCATCTTCGTTGTGGCGGGAGAGCTCATCCCACAGTGTTTGCGCGCGGAGTACCAGTGGGACATACTTTTCGCCTTCACCATAAGCATGGCGAATTAATCGCGTATCGCCGTGGTGGCTGCCGTGTTGATGCGGTGGCATATGGGCGTCGGTCATTAGCACGTTTAAACCGGCGCGGGTTGCATAATACCCGGCGGCAGCGCCTACGGAACCGCTGCCAATAATGATGAGATCGTATTTCATTTTTTTCTCTCTGCTCTCATGGTTTAAGCAGAGTAATTAACTGAATGCAGATATACAACCCAGAAATGGTAAAGGCACCGGTGAGGTGCCTTTTGGGTGGATGGTCATGTCATGTTAATGACGCCGATACTCGTTTACCGGGAAATCACCGGATTCAATTTTGGCGATTCCTGCTTCTAATATCGAAATAAATTGTCTGGCAACATCAGTGGTTAACCAGAGCGTCTGACCAACTTCAGTCCCTTCCTGCTCGGACTTATTTGGGGTCTGGTAGTGCAAACGCAACATCAGCGCATCATAGCTATCAACGGTGCTGATGTCCCACCCTACGAGCGGATGAGTCTGAATGACTTCATTATTTTTTTCCATCATGGCCCCCTAATTCGTGTTACTAGACAACGTTATTCGAGGTTCAATGCGTTTTTATCTGAAGCAACTTCAGTATACCAATAAGTAAGGGTATTCACCGAATTTTTAAAGGGGGAACAGATAAATTTCTGCTTTTAAGATTTATATGAACAATAAAACAGCATGTCATTCATATTTTTTTAGCATATTGTGCAATTATTTTGAGGAAGTGTAGAAATTTTGTACTCAAAATTCGTAAGTAAAATAAAAAAGCCGGGGCGACCCGGCAAAAACAAAAATCACTGCATATTATTCGCTGACAAACCAGTCATCGGCGCTTTCCCACGTTTCCTGGAGAATTTCGCTAATGCGCTGTTTATCTTCTTTTGTCGCGCCAATAACCGATAAATTATTCGCTGCGGCATAACGTACTGATACGTGCCTTCATTATCAGGAAACGCATACTGAATACGGCGGGAAAGTTCGCCAGCCAGGGCGTCAATAGCCCCAGCTGGCAATGGAGAAGTTTTCGCTATGGTGACTTCAATTCGCATAATAGCCCCCTGTTGAATATACTGGTTATTTATACAGGTAAAATAACCTAATGACAACAGGAAGCTACGATTTTTATTGTTTAACGGACCAGCGTACCGTTTCCCCGGCGAGGAATGGCACCAGGGTGTCATCAGTCAGTGCGATGCTTTCAGCAACCTGTTGCTCTTCACGTACCAGTTCGATGAATGTGTCGTTGACCGGTAACCCATAGAACTGCGGGCCGTTTACAGAACAGAATGCTTCAAAGTGCTGCAGAGCATTCATCTCTTCAAAGACGGTGGCGTAACTTCCCAGCGCGGTTGGGGCGTTGAAGCAGCCCGCGCAGCCGCAGGTGCTCTCTTTGCGATGACGTGCATGTGGCGCAGAATCCGTACCGAGGAATACTCGATTAAAACCGCTGGCGACCAGTTCACGCAGTGCCTGTTGGTGAATATTGCGTTTGAGGATGGGTAGACAATACAGGTGCGGACGCACGCCACCAACCAGCATATGGTTGCGGTTAAACATCAGATGTTGCGGAGTGATGGTAGCAGCCAGTCGTTCATTTCCGTCACGGACATAGTCGGCTGCGTCTTTGGTGGTGATGTGTTCAAAAACGACTTTCAGTGCAGTCAGGCGCTGGCGCAGCGGTTCCATCACGCTTTCTATAAAGCGCGCTTCACGATCAAAAATGTCGATATCTGCATGTGTCACTTCACCATGCACCAGTAGCGGCATACCGATTTTTTCCATGCGCTCAAGTACCGGCATGATTGCGTCAATCGACGTCACGCCGTGGCTGGAGTTAGTGGTTGCGTTTGCCGGGTAAAGTTTTGCAGCGGTGAACACGCCTTCGTTAAATCCGCGCTCCAGCTCATTAGGATCCAGCGAATCTGTTAAATAACAGGTCATCAGCGGGGTGAAATCGTGCCCGGCAGGTACGGCGTCAAGAATACGTTGGCGATACGCCACGGCAGCCTCAACGGTGGTCACGGGCGGAGCCAGATTGGGCATTACGATAGCCCGTCCATAAATTTCGCTGGTATACGGCACGACAGTTTTTAACATGTCGCCATCGCGGAGGTGAAGGTGCCAGTCGTCTGGGCGGCGGATCTTTAATACCTGGATGGTGCAGTCATTAATCTCTATGCTCCGGCTGAAGGGATGTTTTTGCCGGACACAAAGGATAAGCGGAAACGTTTTCCTTTGCACGAAAAATAAAGGGCGCAAATGCGCCTCGTGATTAATCAGTAAATGGAATGACAATTTCGCCTGGCTTCACTTCAATGCCTTTCGCCAGTTTTTTCGCCATTGCTTCGCCCTGGCTGCCATCTTCGCGCAGGACGTAAGCAGGTTGCTGGTTAAAGTAATTGCGTAATGCCTGGTTCAGATAGGGAAGCAACGTTTGCATCACCGTTTGCATTTTTTCCGGTTGTACCGTCGCATCGACCACCTCCATCTCTTTCAGGAAGATCGCGCCTTTTTCTTTATCAAACACGGGCAGCGCTTTCAGCTTCAGTTTCATGGTCGCTTTCTGGCTACCGAACAGGGAGTTCATGTCCAGATTGGCGTCTCCGGTTAGGGTAACCTTATTCGGCTCTTCACGACCAATTTGGCTGGTCAGGTTTGTCAGAACAATATGGGCGTCAGCCACACCGGGTAAACCGATATCTTTTGAGAAATTATTATGTTTCGCAAGCGACTGGTTAATTTCTTGTTCGGTGATGGTGTATTGGGTGAGTTGATTACAGCCAACGAGCAGGCCACTGACGATCAATGCAGCGGCAAATAAAACTTGTTCATGGTAGTCCTCGACATGAAATCTGCGTCAATATCCTGACACAACGCAGCATGTGTCACCAGCGATAAACTCGCCAGCAGAAAAAACTGAAAACGGCGGCAACCCGCGAATACAGGCTGCCGCGGCAGGTCAGGATTAAATCGCCATTGATGATAACAAATTGATTTGTGTCTGTTTCGCCATATTATCGCGGTAATCAGCAACGCGGCTTGGCCAGTTGATTCCGGCTACCAGCGTCAGATTACGCAGTAGCGGAAATAGCTGAATATCATCTTCCGAAAGTTCGCCATTCACGCGTTCGGTTTGACGATCAGTTTGTCCAGCGCACGCAAATCATCGCTGATATTCTTAATCAGACCGTCAGAGTGGGCCAGCAGGTCGGCAAAATTACCCGCGCTGGCCTCTTTCTTGTCGACGAAATATTTGCGCGCGGCGGGAGTAGAAAACTCATCAAATGCCGATTTGGCAAAACGCGGCAACAGCAGTTTGTTGGCGTAGCATTGACCTTGCGCAGCCACTCTTCAATGGCAGGGGAACGTTTGCCGGTCAGTAACGGTTTGCCGTCGAGTTTATCGACATAGTGAACGATATCCATGCTTTCTGGCATATAGCGGCTGTCATCTTTTTGCAGAATGGGAACCTGTTTTTGACCGACCATCCGGGTGGGTGTTTCTGCGTCGTCGTTGAGCAGAACATGTAATTCGACGGGGATATTTTTCAGGCCGAAAATCATGCGGGCTTTGAGGCAGTAAGGGCAGTGATCGTAAATGTATAGCTTCACGTGACTCCTCCATTTGGCTGTCAGTTCACTTTCAGTATGGAGGAGTCAGGGGGGAGTATCAAATCAGGCGTCGCGTTCCAGCAAACGACGCGCGGCGCGTTTCTGACTAAACTGCCAACCCAGCGCAAGGAAAGTGAAGATGCCAATATTCCCAGCATCATCCACGGAAGCTCTGGCTGGTGCGCCGATTTGCCCAGGTCAAACAGCCAGCCACCACCGATATAACCAATAGCGCCGCCAATCGCCAGACCCAGACGGCTAAACCCCATATAGCTGCCGCGAGCTCTTGCGTCCGCCAGCGAAGCACTTAAGGTTTCACGCGCAGGCTCGGCAATGATCGACCCGATATAAAACAGACAAATCAGGGTGAAAAGTTGTTGCAGGCCGCTGACCATGCCCACCGGCATCATGCTTAATGACATTATCAACAGCCCAGCCATCAACCGGTGTTCCAGACGAAAATGCTTTTCACTCCAGCGGGCGATAGGGTAGAGCAACGTTAACGACAGACACGCTTCAATGGCATACATCCATTTAACGGCAGAGGCGCGCCAGCCACGTCGTTGACCATAATTGGCAGCATCAGCATCACTTGTACAGCCAGCATGTAGTAACCCGCCAGCGTCAGAACATAGGTGACAAAACGCTTGTCGCGCATCACGCGGGTCATGCCTTCGCGAACGGGCGTGCGTACGGTGGAGAGTTTCCATGCCGGTAACAACCACGCATTGAACGCCGCACACAGCACAAACAAAACGGCCCCTGTGGCGCAGACCAGGCGAAAGTCGTATTGCAACAGCCAGCTCCCCAACAATGCGCCAATGACCGCACCGGCACTGTCCTGCATCATCAACAGCGAGAAAAAACGACCACGTTGTTGTGGACGGATTAGTTTCACCACCAGCGCCGAACGCGGCGGATCAAACAACGTGCCGCCGAGTCCCGAGAGCAGGCATGAAAACCACAATAGCCACGGTTCGTGGGCGATACCCATTGTGGCGAATCCGGCGGCGCGCATCAGCATACCGGTAACAATCATCGGTTTGGCACCAAAGCGGTCGGCAATTGCGCCGCCGAAAATACCCAGACCTTGCTGAATAAACTGGCGTAGACCGAGAGCAATACCGACCATGACGGCGGCCCAGCCATTTGATCAACGAAGCGGATAGAGATCAGCGGGAAGACAACAAAGAACCCCAGCACGACCAGCATATTATCGATGAGCAGGAAATATTTACCCAGGTTCCTCGCCTGCGATACGCGGGACATTTCCCCTCCCGGGAAATAAAAGATGAGCACTTTCTATTCTGCATTGCCGCTAAGACTTTTCCCATCACTTCGGGGACAATATTTTTTATCAAAACGTCGCTTTGATAGAGAGTTTTTATCAAATATGTGAATAATGCAGAAAATGGCATTTTGGACTTTTCACAGGGTCTGGTTGCGCAGGTATAGTAATACTTACAGCGTATTAAAGACGTTACGGGAAGGAGTAGGTATAGAATGTTTGGCTATCGCAGTAACGTGCCAAAAGTGCGCTTAACCACAGACCGACTGGTCGTGCGTCTGGTGCATGATCGTGATGCCTGGCGTCTTGCGGATTATTACGCAGAGAATCGCCATTTCCTCAAGCCCTGGGAGCCAGTGCGCGACGAAAGCCACTGTTATCCATCAGGCTGGCAGGCCAGGCTGGGATGATTAACGAATTTCATAAACAAGGTTCAGCTTTCTACTTTGGCTTATTCGACCCGGACGAAAAAGAGATTATTGCGTTGCCAATTTTTCCAATGTTGTTCGTGGCTCTTTTCATGCTGCTATCTCGGTTATTCGATTGGGCAAAAATGGCAGGGCAAAGGACTCATGTTTGAAGCCCTGACCGCAGCCATTCGTTATATGCAGCGCACCCAACATATTCATCGCATTATGCTAATTATATGCCGCACAATAAACGCAGCGGTGATTTACTGGCGCGACTGGGTTTTGAAAAAGAAGGCTATGCGAAAGACTATCTGTTGATTGATGGACAATGGCGCGATCACGTACTGACGGCATTAACTACCCCAGACTGGACGCCCGGTCGCTAAGGAGAATCTCATGAAATATCAACTTACTGCCCTGGAAGCTCGCGTGATTGGTTGCTTGCTGGAAAAGCAGGTAACCACGCCGGAACAATACCCGCTCTCAGTCAATGGTGTAGTCACGGCCTGTAATCAGAAAACGAACCGTGAACCGGTCATGAATCTGAGTGAATCCGAAGTGCAGGAACAGCTGGATAATCTGGTCAAACGTCATTATCTACGCACAGTGAGCGGTTTTGGTAATCGGGTCACCAAATATGAGCAACGTTTTTGTAATTCAGAATTTGGCGATCTGAAACTGAGCGCAGCGGAAGTGGCGTTAATCACCACGTTGTTATTGCGTGGTGCCCAGACGCCGGGTGAACTGCGCAGCCGCGCCGCGCGAATGTATGAATTCAGCGATATGGCGGAAGTGGAGTCGACGCTGGAACAACTGGCGAATCGCGAAGATGGTCCTTTTGTGGTGCGTCTGGCCCGCGAACCGGGTAAACGCGAAAGCCGCTACATGTATCTTTTCAGTGGTGAGGTTGAAGATCAGCCGGCGGTAACGGATATGTCGAACGCGGTTGACGGTGATTTACAGGCCCGCGTCGAAGCCCTGGAAATCGAAGTGGCAGAACTGAAACAGCGTCTTGATTCGTTGCTGGCCCATCTGGGAGATTAAAGTGAAAAAATTACGTATCGGCGTAGTGGGATTAGGCGGCATTGCGCAAAAAGCGTGGTTACCGGTGCTGGCGGCAGCGTCTGACTGGATGTTACAAGGAGCCTGGTCGCCTACGCGCGCGAAAGCCCTGCCAATTTGTGAAAGCTGGCGCATTCCTTATGCCGATTCGTTATCCAGCCTTGCCGCCAGTTGCGATGCGGTTTTTGTGCATTCCAGCACCGCCAGCCACTTTGACGTGGTCAGTACGTTACTCAATGCGGGGGTACATGTCTGTGTCGATAAACCGCTGGCAGAAAATCTGCGCGATGCTGAACGGCTGGTGGAACTGGCGGCGCGGAAAAAACTGACGTTGACGGTCGGTTTTAACCGTCGTTTCGCACCACTCTACGGTGAGTTAAAAACGCAACTCGCCACCGCAGCCTCGCTAAGAATGGATAAACATCGTAGCAATAGCGTCGGGCCACACGATCTTTATTTCACGTTGCTGGATGATTATCTGCATGTGGTGGATACCGCGCTGTGGTTGTCGGGCGGCAAAGCCTCTCTGGATGGCGGTACGCTACTGACTAACGACGCTGGCGAAATGCTGTTTGCCGAGCACCATTTTTCGGCCGGTCCTTTGCAGATCACCACCTGTATGCATCGCCGTGCCGGAAGTCAGCGTGAAACCGTGCAGGCCGTGACTGACGGTGCGCTCATCGGCATTACGGATATGCGCGAATGGCGTGAGGAGCGCGGGCAGGGCGTAGTGCATAAACCGATTCCTGGTTGGCAGAGCACGCTTGAGCAACGTGGATTTGTCGGCTGTGCGCGGCACTTCATTGAATGTGTGCAAAATCAGACAGTTCCGCAAACCGCCGGCGAACAGGCAGTGCTGGCGCAACGTATCGTTGACAAGATCTGGCGCGATGCGATGAGTGAATAAACCCTGTAACATCTGGCGGTAGCAATTCACCATAATCCAGGTAGACTATTCGCCTCTTTCAGCGCCTGCCTTGCAGGCGTTTTGCCCGTGGGTCTGGATTAGAACACCGATGAATTTATTAAAATCGCTGGCCGCCGTCAGCTCGATGACCATGTTTTCGCGTGTGCTTGGCTTCGCACGAGACGCAATTGTCGCCAGAATCTTTGGCGCAGGGATGGCAACCGACGCCTTTTTCGTCGCTTTTAAACTTCCTAACTTGTTACGCCGTATCTTTGCCGAAGGGGCATTTTCCCAGGCATTTGTACCGATTCTGGCGGAATATAAAAGTAAGCAGGGTGAAGACGCCACGCGGGTCTTTGTCTCTTATGTTTCTGGCCTGCTGACACTTGCGCTGGCGGTTGTGACGGTCGCTGGCATGCTCGCCGCACCGTGGGTGATCATGGTGACCGCGCCAGGCTTCGCTGACACAGCTGACAAATTTGCCCTGACCAGCCAGCTACTAAAGATTACCTTTCCCTATATCTTGCTGATCTCCCTGGCGTCGCTGGTGGGAGCGATTCTGAATACGTGGAACCGCTTCTCGATTCCTGCGTTTGCGCCAACACTGCTTAACATCAGCATGATTGGTTTCGCGCTGTTTGCCGCACCGTACTTTAACCCACCTGTGCTGGCGCTGGCGTGGCTGTTACGGTCGGCGGCGTCCTGCAGCTGGTGTATCAGCTACCGCACCTGAAGAAGATCGGCATGCTGGTCCTGCCGCGCATTAACTTCCACGATGCCGGAGCAATGCGCGTGGTGAAACAGATGGGACCGGCGATCCTTGGCGTCTCTGTGAGCCAGATCTCCTTAATCATCAACACCATTTTTGCCTCGTTTCTTGCTTCCGGTTCGGTGTCTTGGATGTATTACGCCGACCGCTTAATGGAGTTTCCGTCCGGTGTGCTGGGCGTGGCGCTTGGCACCATTTTGCTGCCGTCGCTGTCGAAAAGTTTTGCCAGTGGCAATCATGATGAATACAACCGTTTGATGGACTGGGGGTTGCGTCTTTGTTTCCTGTTGGCGCTGCCGAGTGCGGTTGCGTTGGGCATTCTTTCAGGTCCGTTAACCGTTTCGCTGTTCCAGTACGGTAAATTTACCGCGTTTGATGCGCTGATGACCCAGCGGGCGTTAATTGCCTACTCGGTGGGTTTGATTGGCCTGATTGTAGTGAAAGTGTTGGCTCCTGGCTTTTATTCCCGCCAGGACATTAAAACGCCAGTGAAAATTGCCATCGTTACGCTGATTTTAACGCAATTGATGAACCTGGCGTTTATTGGTCCGTTGAAACATGCCGGGCTGTCACTTTCTATTGGTCTGGCGGCGTGTCTGAATGCTTCGCTGCTTTACTGGCAGTTGCGTAAGCAGAAAATCTTTACTCCGCAACCCGGCTGGATGGCGTTTCTGTTGCGTCTGGTGGTGGCGGTACTGGTGATGTCTGGCGTGCTTTTAGGTATGTTACATATCATGCCGGAGTGGTCATTGGGTACCATGCCCTGGCGTTTACTGCGTTTAATGGCGGTCGTGCTGGCGGGGATTGCCGCGTACTTCGCTGCACTGGCGGTACTGGGCTTCAAAGTTAAAGAATTTGCCCGCCGGACGGTGTAACAATGCATTCCGGCCTGCAGTGCAGGCCGGAGATAATCTTCAGATCGAAATCTTTTTACTGCCGCGATGGGGTGTTGAGGTCTGACCGTTCGCCCCATATAGCGTCGGTTCCTGATGCGGTTTCAACATTTCCAGCGCCTGTTGATTGCGCTCAATCTGTCCTTCCAGTAACCAGCCGTTATGTTGATTCATTTGGCGTAGTTGCTGCGTTTTCACAGTAATTTCCTGCCAGCGTTGACTAATATCAACGCTATTTGCTGTATTGGGTTCTTTCCTGCGTAACTGTTCGAGGTAATCCAGCGTTGCCAGCAGTGAGCTTTTTTGTTCTGTAATCCATTGCAACTGGCTGCCGTTGATCTGCCCCATAGAGAGATGTTGCTGCTCTTGATCCATTACCGTTTTGAGATCGTTAAGCACAGTGGACATCTGGTCGAGGATCTCTGCAAGACGTGTCATACGATCAGTTACTCTGCAAGTCTTGCTGCGCTTCGTTGATCAGCGCATCGGCAATTTTGCCGGTGTCCATTTTTAGTTCACCGTTACGAATCGCCAGCTTTAACGCTTCGACACGTTCAAGATTGATATCACTGCTGCCGGGTTGCATCAGTTTTGCTTGCGCGTCGCTTAACGTCACACTGGTGCTGGTGGAGGCGGTTGTTTTTGCCGCCCGGGTGTTTGTTACCGGCGCGTCAGTGGTTTCGCGCGGTTGAACGGTGCTTACTGGCTTCAGAGGCGAAGTGCGATCAATACTCATGGTTTATTCCTCATTGAGGGCGCTTTTATCATGTGTTGCTTATTTATCGGCAAGGGACGGGTAATCTTTAACAGCTTACAGGTTTATAAGAATATTCCCATCTGCATCAACAACGCCGCTGACTACCTGTCCCGATACCATGCGCACCCGCGCATTCTGTGCGACGGCTGCATTGTTCAGCGCCTGACCTTCTGCGTTGGCGCTAAACCCATCACCGCTGGCGATCACATTGACGCGTTGTCCCGCTTTTACCCGCCATGCCTTGCGAAACTGGGTTAACTGGATAGGTTGATCGGGTGATAGATCGCGCAGGCTAATGGCATCAACAAGTTGATTGATATCCAGCACCGTACGCGGTGGCAGGGTATCCAGCCGTCCGCGTTTCAGTTTGACATTGTCAGCTTCCAGCTTTCCTCCCCGCGCAATGGGCATCGCGGCAACCACATAATTTCCTGTGGCCTGTACATTAACCTGTAAATATCGTTTGTCGTTACCGCAGCGTGCCAACACATTCACATTGCCCCACAGGCGGGAATTATTGCTCATCGAAAGCAATGGTTGCTCGCACGGCGGTAGTAGATTGGGCGCTGTACGAATAGAAACACGAACCTCATCACTTACCCCCGCGAGCTGGGCGCTAAAAAAGGTTTGCAATTGCGATGTGAGATTGCTCGCCGCACTTAACGGACTGAACAGTATCGCAATGATCGCCACGCTACGTTTTATTGCCAGCATTTTCGCCCCCCAGCCATTTCTACAACGTGAATTGTACCTGTCCGCAATGGTCATCAACGGCATAAATAGCGACCCATTTTGCGTTTATTCCGCCGATAACGCGCGCGTAAAGGCATTTAAGCTGATGGCAGAATTTTGATACCTGCGGAGGAGATATGCTCGATAAGCTCGACGCCGCCTTAAGTTTTCAACAAGAGGCGCTCAATCTGCGCGCCCAGCGTCAGGAAGTGCTGGCAGCAAACATCGCCAATGCCGATACCCCTGGTTATCAGGCGCGCGATATCGATTTTGCCAGTGAACTTAAAAAAGTCATGCAACGTGGACGGGATGCAACCAGTGTGGTTGCACTGACGATGACCTCAACGCAACACATCCCGGCGCAGGCGCTGACGCCTCCTACCGCAGAACTGCAATACCGTATTCCGGACCAGCCTTCGCTTGACGGTAATACCGTCGATATGGATCGCGAACGCACCAGTTTGCCGATAACAGCCTGCAATACCAGATGAGCCTTAGTGCGTTGAGCGGGCAAATCAAAGGCATGATGAACGTTTTACAGAGCGGAAATTAACGGATGGCACTGCTGAATATTTTTGATATCGCCGGGTCGGCGTTAACTGCCCAGTCCCAGCGCCTGAACGTGGCGGCCAGTAATCTGGCAAATGCTGATAGCGTGACCGGTCCCGATGGACAGCCATATCGGGCAAAACAGGTGGTATTCCAGGTTAACGCTGCACCAGGTGCTGCGACAGGCGGCGTAAAGGTTGCCGATGTTATAGAAAGTCAGGCCCCGGACAAACTGGTTTATGAACCGGGTAATCCGCTGGCGGATGCAAAGGGCTACGTAAAAATGCCGAACGTTGATGTCGTCGGGGAGATGGTTAACACCATGTCGGCGTCACGCAGCTATCAGGCCAATGTTGAAGTGCTCAACACGGTGAAAAGTATGATGCTGAAAACCCTTACGCTCGGTCAATAAAGGAGAAAGCTATGTCCATTGCGGTAACCACCACCGATCCGACAAATACCGGCGTCAGTACCACCAGCAGTAGTTCGCTCACGGGCAGCAACGCCGCAGATTTACAAAGCAGTTTTCTGACTTTGCTGGTGGCGCAGCTGAAAAACCAGGACCCGACCAATCCAATGGAAAACAACGAGCTGACGTCGCAATTGGCACAAATCAGCACGGTCAGCGGGATTGAAAAACTCAATACCACGCTCGGATCTATTTCCGGACAGATTGATAACAGCCAGTCGTTACAGGCCAGTAACCTGATCGGTCACGGCGTGATGATCCCCGGCACCACTATTCTTGCGGGAACCGGCAGTGAAGAAGGGGCTGTGACCACGACCACGCCGTTTGGTGTTGAGCTGCAACAGGCGGCAGACAAAGTTACGGCCACCATCACCGATAAAAATGGCGCGGTTGTGCGCACCATTGATATTGGTGAACTGACCGCCGGAGTTCACAGTTTCACCTGGGACGGTACGTTGACTGATGGCAGCACTGCGCCGAACGGTTCTTACAATGTAGCGATTAGCGCCAGTAACGGTGGTACACAACTGGTTGCCCAGCCGCTGCAGTTTGCTCTGGTGCAGGGTGTGATCCGCGGCAACAACGGTAATACGCTGGATCTCGGCACTTACGGCACCACCACCCTCGACGAAGTACGGCAGATAATTTAAGCCTTCACATTTCAGGAGTCAGTCATGGCCTTTTCTCAAGCGGTTAGCGGATTAAACGCTGCCGCCACCAACCTCGATGTTATTGGCAACAATATCGCCAACTCCGCCACCTACGGCTTTAAATCAGGCACGGCCTCTTTTGCCGATATGTTTGCCGGTTCGAAAGTGGGACTGGGGGTAAAAGTTGCCGGTATCACTCAGGACTTTACCGATGGCACGACCACCAACACCGGGCGAGGTCTGGACGTTGCTATCAGCAGAACGGTTTTTTCCGTCTGGTAGACAGCAACGGTTCGGTGTTCTACAGCCGTAACGGACAATTTAAGCTGGATGAAAACCGTAACCTGGTGAATATGCAAGGTTTACAGCTGACGGGTTACCCGGCAACCGGTACGCCGCCGACTATTCAGCAAGGGGCGAATCCGACTAATATTTCGATCCCGAATACCCTGATGGCAGCGAAAACTACCACCACGGCATCGATGCAGATCAACCTGAATTCCAGCGATCCGCTTCCTACTGTTACGCCATTCAGCGCCAGCAATGCGGATAGCTATAACAAAAAAGGTTCGGTGACTGTTTTCGACAGTCAGGGTAATGCTCATGACATGAGCGTCTACTTTGTGAAGACCGGGGATAATAACTGGCAGGTCTACACCCAGGATAGCAGTGATCCAACAGGTACAGCCGAGCCTGCAATGAAGCTGGTGTTTAATGCCAATGGCGTTCTGACCTCAAATCCAACAGAGAATATTACCACTGGCGCAATTAACGGCGCAGATCCCGCCACGTTTAGCCTGAGCTTCCTCAACTCCATGCAGCAAAATACCGGCGCTAACAATATTGTGGCAACCACCCAGAATGGCTACAAACCGGGCGATCTGGTGAGTTATCAAATCAATGATGACGGTACGGTTGTCGGCAACTATTCCAACGAACAAACACAACTGCTGGGGCAGATTGTACTGGCGAACTTTGCCAACAACGAAGGTCTGGCATCCGAAGGCGACAACGTCTGGTCTGCGACGCAATCTTCTGGCGTGGCGCTGTTGGGGACAGCCGGGACGGGCAACTTTGGCACCCTGACCAACGGTGCGTTGGAAGCGTCCAACGTCGATCTCAGTAAAGAACTGGTCAATATGATCGTTGCCCAGCGTAACTATCAGTCTAACGCCCAGACCATCAAAACCCAGGACCAGATCCTCAACACGCTGGTTAACTTACGCTAATCGCTGACGGGATAGCTCAATGGATCACGCAATTTATACTGCGATGGGAGCAGCCAGCCAGACACTGAATCAACAGGCGGTAACCGCCAGTAATCTGGCCAATGCCTCAACGCCCGGTTTTCGCGCGCAGTTGAATGCTTTACGCGCGGTGCCAGTGGAAGGGCTTTCTCTGCCCACGCGCACGTTGGTCACGGCGTCAACGCCGGGCGCAGATATGACGCCCGGCAAAATGGATTACACCTCGCGCCCGCTGGACGTTGCGTTGCAGCAGGATGGCTGGCTGGCCGTGCAGACCGCTGACGGCAGCGAAGGGTATACGCGTAATGGCAGCATTCAGGTTGATCCACCGGGCAACTGACAATTCAGGGCATCCGGTGATAGGCGAGGCGGGGCCAATTGCTGTGCCGGAAGGGGCGGAAATCACTATTGCTGCCGATGGTACAATCTCGGCGCTCAATCCGGGCGATCCGGCAAATACGGTTGCGCCAGTGGGGCGTCTGAAACTGGTGAAAGCCACGGGCAGCGAAGTGCAACGCGGTGACGACGGCATTTTTCGTTTAAGCGCAGAAAGCCAGGCCACGCGTGGGCCGATACTGCAGGCAGATCCAACCTTGCGTGTGATGTCGGGGGTTCTGGAAGGCAGTAACGTCAATGCCGTTGCGGCAATGAGCGACATGATTGCCAGCGCGCGGCGTTTTGAAATGCAGATGAAGGTGATCAGCAGCGTCGATGATAACGCAGGCCGTGCCAACCAACTGCTGTCGATGAGTTAATTGAAAGGATACATGACAAGTATAAGTTGCCCGATGCGCAAGTTTATCGGGTCTATGGGGGCAATCGCAATTTATCGATTTTGCGAGCACTTGTAGGCCGGATAAGGCGTTTACGCCGCATCCGGCAAGAAGACATATGCACTTTGTCACTAATCCACTACAGGACATTTTATGATCAGTTCATTATGGATCGCCAAAACGGGCCTTGACGCCCAGCAAACCAATATGGACGTCATTGCCAACAACCTGGCAAACGTCAGTACTAACGGTTTTAAGCGTCAGCGCGCGGTGTTTGAAGATCTGCTTTATCAAACCATTCGCCAGCCGGGGGCACAGTCTTCCGAACAAACCACCTTACCTCCGGATTACAAATCGGCACGGGGGTACGCCCGGTCGCCACTGAACGCTTACACAGCCAGGGAAACCTGTCGCAGACCAACAACAGCAAAGATGTCGCGATTAAAGGGCTGGGCTTTTTCCAGGTGATGTTGCCAGATGGCTCATCAGCCTATACCCGTGACGGCTCTTTCCAGGTGGATCAGAACGGGCAGCTGGTGACGGCTGGTGGTTTTCAGGTACAGCCAGCGATCACCATTCCGGCGAATGCGTTAAGTATCACCATCGGTCGTGATGGCGTGGTCAGCGTAACCCAACAAGGCCAGGCAGCTCCGGTTCAGGTTGGGCAGCTCAATCTCACCACCTTTATGAATGATACCGGGCTGGAGAGCATTGGCGAAAACCTCTACACCGAAACGCAATCCTCCGGTGCACCGAACGAAAGCACGCCGGGCCTGAACGGCGCGGGACTGCTGTATCAAGGGTATGTTGAAACGTCTAACGTCAACGTGGCGGAAGAACTGGTCAATATGATTCAGGTGCAACGCGCTTACGAAATCAACAGTAAAGCGGTGTCCACCACCGATCAGATGCTGCAAAAACTGACGCAACTCTAAGGCATAACCGGTGGCAGGTTCACCGGTTTATTGATTTTTGAAGATGATAGCCATGCAAAATTATGCCATTTCCAGCTTGTTGGTGCTTTCACTAACCGGCTGCGCCTGGATACCCTCCACGCCGCTGGTGCAGGGGGCGACCAGTGCACAACCGGTTCCCGGTCCGACGCCCGTCGCCAACGGTTCTATTTTCCAGTCTGCTCAGCCGATTAACTATGGCTATCAACCGCTGTTTGAAGATCGTCGACCACGCAATATTGGCGATACGCTGACCATCGTGTTGCAGGAGAACGTCAGCGCCAGCAAAAGCTCCTCTGCGAATGCCAGCCGTGACGGTAAAACTAATTTTGGCTTTGATACTGTGCCGCGCTATTTGCAGGGGCTGTTTGGTAACGCTCGTGCCGATGTCGAAGCCTCCGGTGGTAACACGTTCAACGGAAAGGGCGGGGCCAATGCCAGAATACCTTTAGCGGCACGTTGACGGTGACGGTTGACCAGGTACTGGTCAACGGCAACCTGCATGTGGTGGGTGAAAAACAGATTGCCATTAATCAGGGTACCGAATTTATTCGCTTCTCTGGCGTGGTTAATCCACGCACTATCAGCGGCAGCAATACCGTACCGTCTACTCAGGTGGCGGATGCGCGCATTGAATACGTAGGCAATGGCTACATTAACGAAGCGCAAAATATGGCTGGTTGCAGCGTTTCTTCCTTAACCTGTCGCCAATGTAAGTGAGGCTGTGGTGATTAAATTTCTCTCTGCATTAATTCTTCTACTGGTCACGACGGCGGCTCAGGCTGAGCGTATTCGCGATCTCACCAGTGTTCAGGGGGTAAGGCAAAACTCACTGATTGGCTATGGTCTGGTGGTGGGGCTGGATGGCACCGGTGACCAGACAACCCAGACGCCGTTTACCACACAAACGCTTAATAACATGCTCTCACAGCTGGGAATTACCGTTCCGACGGGCACCAATATGCAGCTAAAAAACGTCGCTGCGGTAATGGTGACAGCGTCACTTCCTCCGTTTGGACGTCAGGGGCAAACCATCGATGTGGTGGTTTCTTCCATGGGAAATGCCAAAAGCTTGCGTGGAGGTACGTTGTTGATGACGCCGCTTAAGGGCGTTGACAGTCAGGTGTATGCGCTGGCGCAGGGCAATATTCTGGTTGGCGGCGCAGGAGCCTCCGCTGGCGGTAGCAGTGTTCAGGTGAACCAACTGAACGGTGGACGGATCACCAATGGTGCGGTTATTGAACGTGAATTGCCCAGCCAGTTTGGCGTCGGGAATACCCTTAATTTGCAACTTAACGACGAAGATTTCAGCATGGCGCAGCAAATCGCTGACACCATCAATCGCGTGCGTGGATATGGCAGCGCCACCGCGTTAGATGCGCGGACTATTCAGGTGCGCGTACCAAGTGGCAACAGTTCCCAGGTCCGTTTCCTTGCAGATATCCAGAATATGCAGGTTAATGTCACCCCGCAGGACGCTAAAGTAGTGATTAACTCGCGCACCGGTTCGGTGGTGATGAATCGCGAAGTGACCCTCGACAGCTGCGCGGTAGCGCAGGGAAATCTCTCAGTAACAGTCAATCGTCAGCCAATGTCAGCCAGCCAGATACACCGTTTGGTGGTGGACAGACTGTGGTTACTCCACAAACGCAGATTGATTTACGCCAGAGCGGCGGTTCGCTGCAAAGCGTACGTTCCAGCGCCAGCCTCAATAACGTGGTGCGCGCGCTCAATGCGCTGGGCGCTACGCCGATGGATCTGATGTCTATTTTGCAATCAATGCAAAGTGCGGGATGTCTGCGGGCAAAACTGGAAATCATCTGATGATCAGCGACAGCAAACTACTGGCAAGTGCGGCCTGGGATGCGCAATCACTCAACGAACTAAAGGCGAAAGCGGGCGAAGACCCGGCGGCAAATATCCGTCCGGTGGCCCGTCAGGTGGAAGGGATGTTCGTGCAGATGATGTTGAAAAGCATGCGCGACGCTTTACCAAAAGATGGCCTGTTCAGCAGCGAGCACACTCGCCTCTATACCAGTATGTATGACCAGCAGATTGCCCAACAGATGACGGCGGGCAAAGGTCTGGGGCTTGCAGAGATGATGGTTAAACAGATGACGCCAGAACAACCATTGCCAGAGGAGCCCACGCCAGCAGCACCGATGAAATTCCCGCTCGAAACCGTGGTGCGTTATCAAAACCAGGCGCTTGCGCAGCTGGTGCAAAAGGCCGTACCACGTAACTACGATGATTCGCTGCCGGGTGACAGTAAAGCATTCCTCGTGCAACTCTCGCTGCCCGCCCAACTGGCAAGCCAGCAAAGCGGTGTGCCACATCATTTGATCCTCGCTCAGGCGGCGCTGGAATCTGGTTGGGGGCAACGGCAAATCCGCCGCGAAAACGGCGAGCCGAGCTATAACCTGTTTGGCGTCAAAGCCTCTGGCAACTGGAAAGGGCCAGTTACTGAAATCACCACGACTGAATATGAAAATGGCGAAGCGAAGAAAGTAAAAGCGAAATTTCGGGTCTACAGCTCGTATCTGGAAGCATTGTCGGATTACGTTGGGCTGTTAACGCGTAACCCGCGCTACGCAGCCGTGACGACAGCCGCGAGTGCGGAGCAGGGGGCGCAGGCCCTACAGGACGCGGGGTATGCTACCGATCCTCACTATGCCCGTAAACTCACCAACATGATCCAGCAGATGAAATCGATAAGCGACAAGGTGAGCAAAACCTACAGTATGAACATTGATAATCTGTTCTGAATAACTCAAGTCCGGCGGGTCGCTG
>ENA-OQIG01000205-OQIG01000205.1-human-gut-metagenome-genome-assembly--contig:-NODE-205-length-34384-cov-5.443880_pt1 | contig 34384 bp, 37 predicted proteins | sample MGYA00242576_ERZ504741 | MGnify/ENA primary metagenome ERZ504741 (study PRJEB26092, sample SAMD00036436) | human gut metagenome | host: Homo sapiens | study: EMG produced TPA metagenomics assembly of... | reverse complement strand
CGCTCTTTCAACTGAATATCTGCGGGTGTAGTTCAATGGTAGAACACCAGCCTTCCAAGCTGGATACGTGGGTTCGATTCCCATCACCCGCTTGTGCGATAGTGGCGTAGTTGGTAACGCGCGACCTTGCCAAGGTCGAGACCGCGGGTTCGAGCCCCGTCTATCGCTCTTGGGACTTCGGAGAATCCGAAGTCCTTTTTTTATTCTGATTCAGAATCTGAATCGCCGTAGAAGGTCAGAAGACAGAGACCGCAAATTCCTACCAGACCATATATGATCCTGGAAATCCAGCTCATGCTTCCGAAAAGGAGAGCAACCAGATTCAGATTGAAAAAACCGATCAGTCCCCAGTTAACAGCTCCGATAATGGCAATCGTCAGTGCCGTATATCTTAAACATTTACTTCCCATAAGTCACCATCCTTTCGTCTCCCTGTGGCTGCAGACAGCTCTGACAGGAATCATAAAGCTATTACATTTCATATTGTGCCATGAAAGACAAAAATATGCACAGCAGGTTCAAATTAATTTTGAATTGCTATGCATATTTTAACAAAATCAAATAAGTTCCCTGCCTCAATTGAGGAACTCTGTCTGACAATCGGATTATTTTACTTTAAGTATCTGTCTGGCAGTTGCATCCTCATCAAAGGAAAATGCCTCCTGTGCCTGAACCGTTACATCACTCTCATCTGTCAGTGTAAATGCCTGGCATACATTAACGGTCTGTCCGGCTGAATCTCAGCTGTAAAATGATCGATGGCATCGTCATTATTCTCGGGAATCGCTGCCTCGCAGGATTCTCCATGCTGGTAAGCTTTTAGGCTGACATCAACCATTGCACTGGATGCAGAGGAAGAATTATTGGTGTAATCGTAATAAACCATAATACATGGATTTCCGGCAAAGTCTTTGGTGATCGTATGTTTAGTATATTTGATCGTAAATTTTTCTGTTGTGAGATTAAGCGTATCATCTGCAGATGCCTCCGGTGTATTGGAAGAAGAACCTGAGGAATCTTCGTTATCCATATTGTTGAGGGAGTTGTTTATTTCCTCTTCAACACTCTTGAAGTTTGCTGACATGATTTTTACTGTCTCATCATCCAGAGAAACAATTTTCCATCCGGAATCTGTTTGATCACCGGATAGGTGATATCTGTTTCGGAGAATACATCTTTTTCCACTTTTTTTGCCTGTTCACCCAGAATAGAAGCAAGTTTTGCCTGTGTCTCTTCTTCTGTAAGCTGGTTTCCGGCATAAGCGTTGGAAACGATCTGACGGAGAAATTCAGTGATAGTCGCTTTATAAATATTGGTTCCGTCAATGTAAGTGATATGTGCTGTGACAGAAGCTGTACCATTCTGGATGTCGAATCTGTTTCTGGTGATCTTATAGGTCATCTTTTTGTTAATTTCTGAGAAGAAATCCGTGTATGCGGCATCGCGGATATCTGCATTGTCCAGTGCTGTGAGATCGCTGCTCTGGATCATGGATTCCATTGTATTGAAGTCCATTTTCTTCATACTGTCAAGAAAATTTTCAACTGCCTTGCGTGGCTGCTGTCGCTGATAGAAATAGAAACCTGTACCTCCGCCAATGACGAGAACCAGGATCAGAATGAAAATAATCAGCCCGGCATGTCCTTTTTTATTACCTTTTGTCATATTTCCTCCTGCCTTAGAGCATAACCGCTCTGAAACGTATTATGTTAAAAAGTTTCGGTTTTGTATCTGCAATAACATTCATGCAGATGTAATGTTACTGAGAACAGAGTAACAGTAACGATATAATTGATTATATCAGAATGCGTTGACAATGGCAATTGTCTTACTTATAATCAAAATTATAGTAATCAGAGTGGTTACTGTTCACACACCTCGCGGGACATACAAGCCAAAATTCCATTGCCGCAGGCAATCTGGAATGAATTTTGGCTACGTTACTGAGAACGGAGTGAACAGTAACATCGGAGCGGATAAAATAAAGAATAATATGCGAAAATACAGAAAGAAGGCGTGGATTTATGAAGTATGAGAGTTCTTTTAAATCAGAAGCAGACGGGCTTGAGATTTCGGTCATGGCACTGATACCGGATAAGAAACCCTATCGTGCAGTTGTACAGCTGGTTCATGGAATGAGTGAGCATAAAGAGAGATATATCCCGTTTATGCAGTATCTGGCAAAGCTTGGATATGTGGTGGTGATCCATGATCACAGAGGACATGGAAAAAGTGTAAAACATCAGGATGATCTCGGCTTTACATACGGTGGGGGAGCACAGGCGATGCTTCAGGATATCCGAACAGTGAACAGGAAAATCCATGCATACTATCCGGAACTTCCGCTGATCCTGATGGGGCACAGTATGGGCTCGCTGGCAGTGAGGGCATTTGTGGCAGAACATGACAGCTGCGTAGATATGCTGATCGTGTGCGGTTCTCCAAGCTACAATACTGCCATGCCTCTGGGAGTTGCCATTGCAAAGACAGAGAAAGCAGTTTTTGGACCGAGACACAGAAGTAAACTTATCGAAACAATGTCATTTGGTGCAGGGGCGATGAAATTCCGAAAGGATAAGAGATGTACAGCCTGGATCTGTTCTGATCCTGATGTGGCGAAAGAATATGAGGAATCCGAATTGTGTGGTTTCACTTTTACGGACGATGCGTATCTGGCATTATTTGAACTGATGAAGCGTGCCTATGATGTGGAGCATTTTTCCTGTACAAATCCAGATATGCCGGTATTATTTGTAAGCGGGGCTGAGGACCCTGTCTGATCAATGTGCGTCATTTTGCAAAGACAGTGCGGGCTATGCGACGGGCCGGTTATAAAGACGTAAAGGGGAAACTGTATCCGGGAATGCGTCATGAAATTCTTAATGAGATCGGCAGGGAGCAGGTTTATCATGATATTGCTGTCTATATGAGAAAAAAAGGTTTCTGAGCGGATGTATAAAATGGAGAGATATCCGGTTAAACTATAACGATCTGTAACCGTTTGTTGTTTGATGGCTGCAAATTGCTATAGAACCATTAAAATCCATTTTAAGAGAGGGGAACCGGATATTGGGAAAAAACAAAATGATATTGTTGCTGATACTTGTTTTCGGCCTTGGCTGTGCAGGATGTACGGAGAAAAAACCGGCAGCAGAGCAGGGAGAACTTGTAAAAAGCGAGAGACTGTCGGAGCAATTCGGCAGTCTTTCTCTTCTGTTAAGGTATAAGACTTTACGTTTGAAAGAAAAAATGATAAGATAGTTTCATCTGTTAAGGTGTTGAACAGTTATAAATATGAGGAGGTTTTTATGGAGAAAAACGAAAACGAAGAACTGCTGGAACAAAGCCCGGCAGAGATTCAGCAGGAAGATACGCAGGAAATTGCAAAGAGCGGGGAAGAAGAGTCGGATACAGAAAAACAGAAAGTCTCCAGTGGAAGATTTATACTCTGGAGTCTGGCGGGAATATATCTGTTGTATACAAGTTACAGCCTCTGTAAGGGATATGTGACAGGTGAAGAAGGAACAAGTATGGGATTCATGCTTGCCGGAATTGCATTTGCAGCTATTGGTGCTGGTCTGCTGTTTCTCGGCATTAAAAATATGCTCTCAGAAGAGAAGATCAAGAAAGCAAAAGCAGCGAAGAATGCGGCAATGGAGCTGCCGCAGGCGGAGAACTGAAGAAAGAGGATGCATCCGGGCAGAACAGATCAATGAGCATTGCCGAAAGGGCTAATCTGGTTAAGAATCTGGAAGACGAAGAGGAAAACGGGGAAAACGAGGAAGAATGAAAATATTGATCACATTGCTGAAACCGTTGTCTTTTTTACCGGCACTGCTGATGATGTATATCATCTTTTCATTCTCAGCCCAGCCGGGTGAAGTTTCAGGTAATCTGAGCTATAAAATAAGTTATGAGATCATAGAAACGAAGAGCGAGCTTTTGTCAGAGAATCTGAGCAGTGAAGAGATTGCCTATAAGGCAGATGGAATTCACTACTATGTGAGAAAAGCGGCACATATGACAGAGTATTTTCTGCTGGCTATCGCTATTTCTTTTCCATTATATGTCTATGGTGTGAGAGGAATCTGGCTAATGCTTCTTGCGGGAATTGTCTGTGTGGGATTTGCAGGGCTGGATGAGTATCATCAGTCTTTTGTGGATGCCCGTACACCTGCGGTAAAGGATGTGGGAATCGACAGTATAGGGGCGTTTATCGGAATACTTCTTGTTCAGGCATTCTGCTGGTCTGTACTGAATAATCCTAATAAAAGAAGAAAAAAAGAAGTCATTAAATAATCAGGAAAAATACATATTCAAAAAAACGGAAAGACAAAAAGGAGCTGCCACATTAATAAGAACTTAATGTGGTATGCTCCTTTTGACATTGGTTCACTGGTAATATCCTGCGAAGCGTGTTGTTGTGAACAGTAATTTTTGACTTGAATGTACACTTGATTTCCTGCTGCGTTTAAGCCTGGATTTCTGAAAGTCTGTCCAGTCCGGCTCTGGTATGGCGGATAAAAATATCTCTGATCGCCTGAATCTCGCCAAGACCTTTCAGAGTACATTTGACAGAATATCCTTCCTTTTCCAGAATGCTTTTCCAGGAATCATCGTCCTCTCCGGACATATCATTGGTAGCATGATCACCTGCGACGATCATAAAAGGTGCCAGATGAACATGAGCCGGATGCAGATTTTTTAATTTATCCAGAAAGCTTTCAATGGAGAAATCCCCTTCAACTGTTCCCATATGCATATTGGAATAGCCGAAATGCTTAAACAGTTCGTCCATCTCAGGATAAAGTTCATTGGCAACATGCTCTGTTCCATGTCCCATAAATAAGAGAATTTCATCAGAATCAGGGTGATATTCCTGTGCCATAGCCTGACAGACCTCTTCTTTGTCCTGTTTTGTAACCATCAGAGAATCACAGATAATGACAGAATCGAAATCCTTTTTATGTGCAAGAACTTTTTCTTTCATAGCATCACTCTCAAATCCGGTGATCACATAGGTTGGCTGTACAATTACATTTCGAATTCCGTCCGCTTTCAGCTGGGTCATTGCCTCATCAATATCCATAATGTGGATCCCGTCCCGCTTCCGGAGTTTGGCGCGGATACGGGGACTTGTCCATGCGCGGTATAACGGATATTCCGGAAATGCATGATGCAGGTCAGATTCAATCTGTTCAATTGTTTTCTTTCGTGTTTCTTCATAACTTGTACCGAAGCTGATAACAAGAATTGCTGTTTTTTCAGTTACCCCCATTTTAAATCTCCTTATAATAAGTATATTGACATTTACCACAACTGCCACTGACAGTTTTTCCGCAAAACAGATGTAGTGGCGGTAAAAGGTAATTGATTGCGCACTCATATAAAAAAGATGTCATGATAACAGACATTGTTCTTTATTATACAGGGAGTCGTAGGGAAACACAAGTAAAAGCTAAGATTTTGACGTCTGAGTATCTCTGTATGCAGATGGAGTGACATTCATTTTTTTCTTTGAAGCTTGTGCTGAAATAATATTGATTGGCGTAACCGCATTTCATACTGATTTCCTTCAGAGTCATGTTTGTGGCTGTAAGATAACGGCAGGCGGCGTTGATTCGCTGAGTAGTGATATAGTCACTGATACTCACGCCCTGTTTCTTTTTAAAAAGGGCACTCAGATAAGCCGGGCTGACATTGGCTTCGCTGGCGATATCGTTCAGACACAGAGTATTGCTGGCATAGTTTTCGTCAATATATGAAGTTACGGATTCGCATAATTTCTGGTGATAATCATTCAGAGAAGAATCCAGTTTCCGGCAGAGAAGACGGCAGAGTTCGTTGAGCCAGCCGCATAGTTCTTCTGTGGTATGAAATTCTTCCAGATGATTGTATACATACAGGATCTTTGCTTCCAGATCATGGGTATCCAGGTTTAATTCATAGAAAAACTTCAGAATCCTTCCAAGCAGAGAGTAGATCTGGATAAATGCGAAACTTTTGGTGCGGAAGTTCTCAGTAAGCCATCTGGAGAAATCCTGAAACCAGGAGTCAATTGCAGAAACATCCTTTTTACACAGAAGGCGGATTAATTCCTCCTCTCTGGAATCGGAGAAATCAGTGGCAGATAAGTCATGTCCAAGAGCCTCACGTCCGTCAAATACGTTCTGGTGTGGGAAAAAGAAACGATAATCCAGTGCATGAACTGCACTTTCATAAGAACGGTTCAGATCCCACAGATCCTGTACAATGGCACCGATTCCGGCATTCAGAACCAGTCCCTGTGAATTGCAGTTATCTACAAGTGCAGAAATGATTTTATAGGTAAGCTGGCGAAAATTTCCGGACTGGCAGCCGCTTTGTCCGATCACACACAGATAACCATCAATATCCTGCAGGGGATAAATATAATTTAATTCTGAGGTTTGTTCTGTGATCAGATCACGAAGATTCAGCAGTTCCATCTGAAATTTCTCAATGCCATAGGAATCCCTGAGAGACTGTGCATTTTCCAGTTCAAGAATCACTACGTTATAAAAATCATAATCCAGTTTAAGGTTCAGGTAGTTCAGATAAGGTTTGAGACGATAGGAAGCCTCCTGCCTGGAACGGTGAGTGATATCACGAAAAAATTTTTCGATAAGCAAAGGCCTGCTCTGTTTAAGCAACTGCAGATTTTTCTGCTCACGTTCCATCAGGGCAAAAGCATTTTTTACTTTCTGGATCAGATATGCGTAATCCAGAGGTTTTTCAATATAATCCAATGCACCAAGAAGCAGAGCGCGTCTTGCATATTCAAATTTATCATAGGCACTGATCAGTATGATTTTTACCATTGGATTAATATCCAGTGCTTGCCTGCTCATTGAAATTCCGTCCAGATCCGGCATTTCAATATCTGAGATGATCAAATCTACAGGTTCTTTTTTCATAGCGTCTATCGCAGAGGTTCCGTTGTAGCAGATATGTACGATTTCTGCGTTCAGAACTTCCCAGTCTATGTTCTTTTCAATTCCTTCTGCTGACAGATAATTGTCATCTACAATCATTATTTTCCTCATCTGTATCCTCCATTTGTTGAAATTCAATTGTGACATAGGTACCGTTTCCGGGATGGCTGTCAATACGCACAGAGCCGTTACCGTACAAAGGATTGGAAATGCGGGCGCTTACATTTGAAATTCCAAAATGTTTTTCGTAATTTATGACTTTGTTGTCTATGGCATATCGGAGCTGTTCCAGTGTCTCCGGAGACATTCCGGCTCCATTGTCTTCAATGGATATCACTACGGTATCATCACCGTAGAGTACCTGAATGGAAATAAAAACTTCAGGTGTATCGGCTGAAAGACCGTGCAGGATAGAATTCTCCAGGAATGGCTGTAATGTAAATTTGCAGATCGTGAAATTTTCTATTCCGTCTTCAGCATTGATTTCCCAGTTAAGATTGTCTTTATGGCAGAGTTTCTCCATTTCCAGATACAGGCGGGCAATTTCCAGCTCGTCTTTGATCGGTATCAGTTCTTTTGATTTTCTCAGTGTCAGTCGGTAAAAGGCAGTCAGATTTGTCAGCATCTGATCTGCAATATCCAATTTGCCAAGTGCCTGGCAGGTTCGGATGGTTCCAAGGATATTGTAGAGGAAATGTGGGTTGATCTGTGACTGTAACAGCTGATATTTCAGGCGCTTTTCATTAATGGAGAGACTGACAATAGATTTCAGATTCTGGGCAATTGTGTGCTGCATATCTTCAAAAGTAATCCCCAGATTGTCTATTTCATCATAATTGGAAGCATCAGCGGATGCGGGAGTGTGATGATGGAAAGGTGCTCCGGATCATGTCCGAGATGAAAGGATTCCATGGCATAGGACAGTGCGGCAATTCTGCTTGTCAGTTTCCTGGAAAAAAGATTACAATAAAAATAGTCAGCGGCAGAGAAATAATTACAGTGATCAACAGTGTTTTGATCAGTACCTGTGTATTGCTTTTGATATAGTTTTCCGGGATTTCCGTAATATGCAGCCAACCGTTATCCAGAGTGCGGCAGTTATAGTAGATGTCATTGTCTTTAAAGAAGGAATTGGTATTTTCCAGAAACATCTGTTTTATTGAATCTGAAATCCAGGTCTGATTACGGGAAGAATCACTGTGAGCTGCAATTTGTCCCTGTGGTGTCAGAATGTAACTGGAAATTGCGGTATCAGAAGCAGAAGTCTGAAGATACCGGGAAAATTCATCGCAGTCAAGTGCAATACAATAAGCATATTCGAGAACATTGCTGGATTTGTCCTGAAGAGCACGAAAACACAGCAGTGTATTTGCGCTTCTTTTGGAAGCAGATATAACTCTGGGTAAGGTGGTATTTTTCTTTAACAGCCACAGGGAAGAAGAACCTATGGAATGTAATTCAGATTCGCTGATTCCATAATTGAAAAGTTTATCTGTGGAAAAGAAATATATACCCTCATCAGCTCCGGTTTGTTCCGGTTTTAAAAAAACATATATATGAAAGAAATCAAATGTAGATTTATATAATGAAATATTGCTTCTCATGGATGTTAATGCCTGCATGGTGCCAACCTGATCTGGGGAAGAGTGTTCAAAAGCGTACATCTGATACTGGATGGTGTCAGCAACGTTTTCGGTCTGGTTCAGACGGCTGTTAAGCTGAAAAATAAGCTGTTCATCAGACATCAATGCAGAGTTTGTGATTCGGTCTCTGGCAAGATTATAGGAAACATGGTAACTGACCAGTGCAACAAGTGTCAGAGGAAGCAGGGTTGCAACCAGAAAGACAATCAGGAGTTTTGCCTGAAATGAGGAAAATCTGGAAGGAATCCATTTATGATAATTTATTTTTTTCAAGTTGAGTTTCATTACACATAATACTCCTTATATGAATAGGTTTGATTTTATCAGGTATCTTTTTGAAGATTGCCATATTATACAGCAATTCTGTAAAGATGCAACACAGTGTTCATCTGCTATCTGTATTATAAAAAATCAGAATGAAAAAAACAATAGAACGAAAAATAATATAAATCAATCAAAAGAAATTGTATTTAGTAAAAAGAGTGTTTTTGTTATTCTTTAATTACCAAATAACACAGAACAGTTGATGCGAGAGAACTGTTCGGAAAAGGAGAGAATATGAGGAAAAAAGTGTTAAGTGCAGTTTTAGCTGCAACAATGGTGGCAGGAATGATGGGGAATGTTGTAAGTGTATCAGCAGAGGAGAAATATGATCTTACTTTATACAGCGTTAACACTACTGACCCGGATTTTGATGACTGGCTTGCAAATGTAGAGGAGGCAACGGGTTTAAATATCAATGTTATTGCAGCTCCGACAGATACAGACACACGTCAGCAGAAGATTACAACGATTCTTTCTACAGGAGATTCTTCCGTAGACATTGTCGAAATCAACGATGAAATGAGTGCTGCATTCAAGAATTCCGGATGGCTGGAAGGTCTGAATGACACGGTTATGACAGATGATATCATTGATCAGTTTGCGCAGGGTTATATTCAGGATATGATCACAGATAAGGATGGAAATATTGTAGGAGTTCCGGGATATACAGGATATCTTGCATTTTGGGTAAATCAGGAAATTATGGATGAGGTGGGAATCGAATCCATTGATACAAAAGAAGATTTCATGAAATACATGGAAGCAGTTTCAAAAGATGGACGTTTCGGATACGGCGGTTCCTGGGAAAAGACATATGCATTTAATGAAATTGCACAGTTTGTAAATATGTTTGGCGGTGACTACTTCGACTGGACAAAAGAAGAAAATAAAGAAGCAATTCAGTTCCTTCATGATCTGGTTGCCAACAAAGAAACACCTGTTGATCAGATCGCAGATAAATATGATCAGATGAATCCAAAAATCAATGATGGCAAATACGGATGCTGGTTTATGTGGGGCTTAGGTACGGATTATGCAAAGGCAGATATGCTGGGAGCTGACAAGATCCACATGGCAATGGTACCTGATTTCAGCGGCAATGGAGAGCGAGCAATCTTTACAGATTCCTGGAGCTATGTGCTGAACAGTGCATCCAAAAACAAAGATGCAGCCATTAAATTCCTGCAGTATATGGCAGATGAAGGTGGAATGGAAGCATCCTATAAAGCATTTGACAGATATCCTGCAAGAAAGGATGTTGCAGAAAAAGTTGTTCCGGATACTGATCCTGCAAAAGAAATATACAGCCAGTATGCAGAAGAGTGCAACGTACAGGGACGTCCGTTGGTAGCACAGACAATGGAGTTCATCAGTGATATGGGAACTATCTTCCAGTCCTGCATGAAAGATGAGATCACAGTAGATGAGTTCTGTAAAAAAGCAACAGGAAGTCGTTGATACATATCAGTAAAAACGGTATTCGTTTAAAGTCTTTTGAAATACTGACACATAAAAACTGACATAATAAATGAAGGTATAAAGCAGAAAAATCTGCTTTATACCTGTGCTTAAAGATATGAAGGAGGGAGTACCTGTGACAATCAGTAAAAAATCAATGAAATGGATTCCGTGGCTGTTGGTGTTACCTGTGGTTATTATTCGTGGATTTACGACTTTGTATCCGATTTTAATGACAGTTAGAAATAGTTTTTTTGATATTAAAATTCTGTCCGGAATTAATGAATTCTGTGGAATTCAGAATTACCTGAAAATTTTTTCAGATCCCAAAGTGCTTACATCTATACGTTTTACAGTGATTTTTGTAGTAGTATCAATGATATTCCATGTAATATTAGGTGTAGGTCTTGCTCTGATATTAAATATGAAATTTAAGGGACGTCGTTTTCTTCGTACGATTGTACTGATTCCCTGGGCAATGCCGGCAGTTGTTGTAGGTATGGCTGCAAAATGGGCATTTAATAATGATTATGGTCTGATCAATGACTTTATCAGATTGTTTGTCCATGGATACCAGAATAGCTGGCTGATCAATACAGGATCTGCAAGAGCTGCTGTAATTGCCGTGGATCTGTGGAAAGATCTTCCGTTCTTTGCGATTCTTGTATTATCCGGTCTGCAGTTTATTTCGGGTGATATCTATGAAGCCGCAAAAGTAGACGGTGCAAATGGAATCCAGTGTTTCTTCAGAATTACATTACCGTTGATACTGAAAAATGTACTGACTTTATCTATTCCATTTACTTTATGGAGACTGACAACCTTTGATATTGTATATTCTATGACTTCAGGTGGTCCTGGAGAAGATACGGCACTGATCGCATACAGAATCACGACAGAGGCGTTTACAAATCTGAATGTCGGTTATGCATCTGCACTGGCAATGTTACTGTTTGTTGTAATGGCAGTATTCAGCTGGCTGAATATACGTGTTATGAACAAGATTGATAACTAAAGGAGGAAATACCATGAAAAAAGATTCAAGAAAATATAACATATATCATGGTGTAATGGCAGGTGGAAGATGGGTACTGTTTGCAATTGTCTCATTTATTATCCTGTTTCCGGTATATTGGATTTTTATTTCCTCTATTACACCTTCCGGAGAATTATTCAAAACACCGATTGATTATCTGCCGGATCATCCGACACTGGAAAGCTATAAGTTTCTGATCGAGAACGTAGGACTTTTATCAAAAGTGGGAAATACAGTATTGATCGTAGGTCTTACACTGGTTATCAGTACTGTACTCTGTGCAATGGCTGCATACGGATTCTCACGTTTCACTACAAAAGGAATCAATATTGCTTTTGCATTTATTATTGCAACTATGTTAATTCCTGAGGTTGTTACAGCAAGACCATTATATGAGTTCATGCAGAAAGTAAAATTATATGATACATATCCCGGACTGATTTTGCTTTATATCAGTACTGTTATCCCATTTACGGTTCTGATTCTGAGAAACTTTGTGGGGGAAATCCCTATTTCACTGGAAGAGGCAGCAGCGATTGATGGTGCAACTTTTTCACAGAGACTTTTTACAATCGTATTGCCTCTTATGAAACCTGCAATCGCAACTGTATGTATTATCAACTTTATTACCTGCCTGAATAACTTCTTCACACCGTTGTTTTATTCAAATGGTATTCAGGTTCTTTCCGTTGCCATTGTACAGCTTCCACTGCGTGACAACATGTATGGAGTTCCGTGGGATCTGGTAAGTGCAATGGGATGGATCATACTTCTGCCTATCATTATTTTTGTTGCAGTCTTTGAAAAGCAGATCATGGATGGTATAATGGCAGGAGGAGTAAAAGCCTGATTATCTGAATGCTAAGAATATTGGAGGAAAACATTATGTATCAGTCATTTAAAGGTGGACTTGGTGGAATTGCTCTGTCAAAACATGGAAGAAGCCGTGCAATCAATGCAGAGAATCCACACGGAGAAAAAGGTAAAGGCGGAATGGCAGCGAGCCATCTGGACCGTCCAGAAAAGGAAGTCCCTGCCTGAGAGATATTGAGCCGGGTGCAACTGTAACTCTTGCAGAGATGGAAGGTCCGGGAGAAATCAATCATATTTGGATTACAGTGGATAACAAGACAACAGATGCAGATTGTTTTGTATTGAGAGATCTGGTCATCCGTATGTACTGGGATGATGAGGAAACACCATCTGTGGAAAGTCCTCTCGGAGATTTCTTTTGCTGTGGTTTTGGAAGAGAGTGTATTGTAAATTCTGTCCCAATGGCAGTGGTGCCAAGCAGAGGATTTAACTGTTACTTCCCGATGCCGTTTAAGAAAAAAGCAAAAATTACTCTGGAAAATCAGCATGCAAATAAAATTCCGGCATTTTTCTATCAGGTAGATTACTGTCTGTATGATGAGCTTCCGGATGATATTACTTATTTCCATGCACAGTGGAGGCGAGAGCGACTGACAGAGAAGCAGAAAGATTATACAATCCTTGACGGAGTAAAAGGAAAAGGTCATTATGTAGGAACTTATATTGCACTTACCACACTGGAACGTTACTGGTGGGGCGAAGGTGAAATGAAATTCTATATTGACGGTGATGATGAATATCCCACAATCTGCGGAACCGGAACAGAAGATTATTTTGGAGGCTCCTGGAGTTTTGCAAAGCAGGTGGACGGAAAGACTGTGGAACAAAATTATAATACACCATATCTGGCTACCCATACTATTCTGCTCATGATGAGCTGATCCATAATTTCTATCATAATGATGACTGTCCGCCGATGAGAGGTTTCTATCGCTGGCATATTCAGGATCCGATTTGTTTTGATGAGGATCTGCGTGTGACCATTCAGCAGATTGGAGTAGGTTACAGAGGATTATTTGAACGTCAGGATGATGTGGCAAGCGTGGCTTACTGGTATCAGACACACCCACATGCACCGTTTGCACCATTGATGTCAAAAGAGGACAGATGGCCAAGATAAAAAACAGAGGTGAAATGCTTGAAAAAAAGTGTTGTAATTTTCATAACTGCAGTATGTTTGCTTATTACAGGATGTGGAGATACGGGGAGCTTATCTAAGCTCCCTCATCGTCGTTTCACGAAGACAAACAAAAGCTGACAATCATGCATATTGATGCAGATAATAAAAGATTTCAGGATTTTATCGAGGAAACAGAAAAAAAACTTGATATGGAAATCACTGTGGAAAAATGTCCGTCCAATGCGGATAATCGGCAGGCAAAAATATCCACGATCCTGGCTTCGGGGGACAAAAATATTGATTTGATTTCGTGAATGATGAGATGATTTCTGAGTTTAAGCATAAGGGATATCTGGAACCACTGGAAAAAAACGTTATGACAGAAGAAGTAAGAGACAGCTTTCCGCAGAAGTATCTGGAAAGCATTTGTGAAGAGAATGGACATATATATTCTGTCCCTTTTCAGATGGATATTATGATGTTCTGGGTAAATCAGGAGTTGCTGAAACAGGCAGGACTCGATGAGATAAAGAATACCGGTGATTTTGATATTCTGCAGAAGAGTTTGAAAAATCCGGATCAGTACGCTTATGGAGATGCATGGGAAAATACACATGTTTATAACAGTCTTTCGCAATTTGTGAATTTCTGGGGTGGCGATTATTTCGACTGGACTGATCCGAAAACCAAAGATGCAGCCAGATATATGAAAAGTATGCTGGATGAGAAAAATACATCGCCTGCACAGTTTGTAGATCAGTATGAGCAGATGGAAGAGAAATTTATCAGGGGAAAATATGGATGTGTTTTTATGTATACGAGTGCTCTGGGTACATTTCTTGATGCTGATGTATATGGGAAAAATAAAATACATATGGCACCGCTTCCCGTGCTTCATAAGAAAAAAGCCACTAATATTGCAACCTGGCAGTATGTTTTGAACAATGCTTCAGAAAATAAAGATGCAGCTGTCAGATTTCTTCAGTATGCAGCCGGTTATGAAGGCAGTACTGAATATGCAAAAATAATGAAAAGTTATCCTGCCAGAGTGGATGTGATCGAAAATGAGGATATTGATCTGGAAGGAATAGATATGATACGGAAATATCTCCGGGAATATACATTGAATGCACGTCCGTTATGTGAAAATTCCATGGGTGCTGTCTCAGATATGGGAAAACTGTTTCAGGGATATGTTCTTGGGCAATGTGAAGAGGACAGTTTCTTTGAGCAGGCACAAAATTGTATAAATACTTACTATTAAAAAGGCATCTTCGGATGTCCTTTTTAGTTGCGGATTTTTGATGCCGGATTTATAATAACAATAACAATGACAACAGGAGGCAGCTTCATGCAGAATCAACAACCATCAACTTTAAAGGAAATACGCGTCCATGGTACACAGGACTTTCCCTGTGCGTTCTATCAGACAGGAACAAGGATAAAAGGGAATATGGTGAAACACCACTGGCATGAAGAAGTTAGAACTGCTTTATTTTTCGGGTGGAGAGTCCTGTCTGGAGGTAAATATGGAACGTTTCAACATTTCAGAGGAATGTTTTTATTTTATTAATCCCGGGGAACTTCACAGTATTTCTGTTGAAAAAAACGGCGGCTGTGTGGAAAATGCGGTGGTTTTTCATATGGATATGCTAAGCTCTGCATATGCTTTGGATCAGATTCAGACGAATCTGATCCAGCCAGTACAAAATGGCAGTATCCAGTTTCCGAGATGTCTGCGAAAGAATGAACCGGCATTTGAACCGGTAAGAAAATCTTATGAAGAAATCCGTAATGTATTTGGCGGAGATTCTTTTCGGGAGAATTATTATGACGGCGAGGCGGTTACGGATGATATCACCCGACAGTTGTTTATCAAATCAGCGCTGCTTCGGATTCTGGCGGTTCTGTCTGCGAATAATCTGTTTGAGGTAACGGAGAAGAATCATGACACAGGATTGAGACAATCAAGACAACACTGACTTACATACAGGAGAATTACAAAGAGAAAATTTATATACGTGACCTGGCAGGACTGATCGGGATGAATGAGCAGTATTTCTGCAGATTTTTCAAGAAGGTGATCGGGCGTTCGCCTATGGAATATGTGAATGAGTACAGGATAAAAAGGGCTATTCATTATCTGAAGGAGTCTGACCTTACAGTTACGGAAATCTGTCTGGAATGCGGATATAATAATCTGGGAAATTTCCTGAGAGAGTTCAGGAAATATACGTCAACAACACCACTGCAGTACCGCAGACATTCATTAAAAGAAACACAGTAAATAAGAATATCGGTAATATAAAAAAGTCAAAATTTTGTATTTTTTATCAAAAAAAGATAAGACAGAAGCCTTGGATTCTGATATAATTGCCGTAAATGAAAAAGAGACCTTAGGCGCTAAAGGTAAGAGATATAATACTGGGAACAAAGCAGACAATAGCGCCGGTTAATAAAAAACACAGGAGGATTTTTACAATGGTAAAGAAATGGTGGAATGAAAAGGTTGCTTATCAGATTTACCCGAAGAGTTTTTATGATACCAATGGAGATGGAATTGGAGATCTGAGAGGTGTTATTGAGAAGCTTGACTATCTGAAAGATCTGGGAGTTGATATTATCTGGCTTTCCCCCTGCTACCGCTCTCCGTTAGCTGATCAGGGATATGATATTTCAGATTATTATGATATTGATCCTCGCTTCGGAACCATGGCAGATATGGATGAACTGATTGCTGAGGCTAAGAAGAGAGATATGTACATTCTGATGGATCTTGTTGTAAACCACTGTTCTGATGAACATGAATGGTTTAAAAAAGCATGTGAGGATCCGGATGGTAAATATGGTAATTTCTTCTATCTGCGTGATAAGAAAGAAGGAGAACTTCCAACTAACTGGCGTTCCTATTTCGGCGGATCTGTATGGGAAGATCTTCCGGGAACAAATAAACAGTATCTGCATGTTTTTCATAAGAAACAGCCCGATCTGAACTGGGAGAACCCGGAAGTAAGGGAAGAAGTTTATAAGAATATCAACTGGTGGCTGGATAAAGGTCTTGGTGGATTCCGTATTGATGCGATTATCAATATCAAGAAAGCACTTCCGATGCATGACTATGAGCCGGATCGTGAAGACGGTCTTTGCAGTATCAGGAAGATGCTGAAAGAAGCAAAGGGAATCGGTGACTTCCTTGGCGAGATGAGAGACCGCACCTTTAAGAAATACGATGCATTCTCTGTCGGTGAAGTTTTCGATGAGAAGGATGAAGAGATTCCGGATTTCATCGGCGATAATGGATATTTCTCCAGTATGTTTGACTTCGAAGAGACTATCTGGGGGGCATCTGGCAAGGGATGGTATGACTGCAAACAGATTACTCCGGATGCCTACAAGAAATGTTGCTTTACAACACAGAGAAAAATTGGCGATATCGGATTTGTTTCCAATATTATTGAAAATCATGACGAGCCTCGTGGTGTCAGCAGATATATCCCGGAAGGTGACTGCTGTGACGCAAGTAAGAAGATGCTTGGCGGTCTGAACTTTATGCTTCGCGGACTTCCGTTTATCTACCAGGGACAGGAACTTGGTATGGAGAATGTGAAGTTTGAATCTATTGATCAGGTAGATGATATTTCCAGTCTGGATGAGTACAAGGTAGCTCTGGAAGCAGGATGTACACCTGAGGAAGCGCTGAAAGCTGTTTCCAGATTCAGCCGCGATAATGCCAGAACACCGATGCAGTGGACAGATGGTGAGAATGCAGGATTTACAACAGGTAAACCATGGCTGAAGGTCAATGCGAATTATACAAAGATCAATGCAGAGAGCCAGATGAATGATCCGGAATCTGTGAGAAGTTTCTATAAGAAACTTATCGCACTGCGTAAGAATCCGGAATACAAAGAGACTGTTGTTTACGGAGAACTGGAACCTGTATGGGAAGACGTACACAATCTGATGGCATACTATCGTAAAGGGGATAAGAATCTTCTTGTAGTTGGTAATTACCAGAATGAGCCACAGACCATTGAACTTGCAGGAGAGTGTAAGAAGGTTCTGATCAATAACTATGACAATGTAGCTATGGATGGAAATAAGATTGAACTGCAGGGTTATCAGTTCCTTGTTATTGAGATGTAGCAGAAGAAAAAAGAACGGAAATCCAGGTATGAGTACTTGGATTTTCGTTCTTTTTGTATCCATGAATTATAGCAATCTTCTATAGCAATCCTCATAAATAATGCGTATTGCTCCCGGCTCATCAGAGCGTGAAATCCCGCGACAGATATCCCTGAGTGCCTTATAAAGCTGAACCGTCATCGGAGGAATCATCTTCAGTGGGATTCAGAATCTTTACGCTGTCGCGTACTACAAGTCTGACCGGAAGAGAAAGATTCGTTGTTTTTGGATTCCAGCCATCGATCATTTTGAACAGATATTCTGCGGCAATGGTTCCGCGCTGGAAGATATCCTGATGAATAGTGGTGAGTGAAGGACAAGCAAGCTGCGCATACAGATTATCATCAAATCCGGTGATGGAGAGATCTTCCGGAAAGCGGATCCCTTTGGCTTTGAGATATTTCATCAGGGTAACTGCGTAATAATCGGAACAACACATAAAGGCAGTGAACTTGTGTGCGACTGCATAAATCTCCTCCATACTTCCCTGACGTTCATATTTGGAAGGGCGGATCACAATCAGATTATCCAGATCAATATCCAGTCCGTATTCCTGAAGTGCCCGCTGATGTCCGGTGTATCGGATATAGTCTACACCTTCCATATTGTCGGCAAGAAAGGCAATTTTTCTGTGACCGCAGTTAAGAAGATATTTTGTCATCAGGTATCCACCCTCTTCATCGTCAAGACCGATGTTAACGTATCTGGCAATATTTTTTGGAGTGTAACTGTCGATAAGGACAGCAGGCTTTTTGTATTTGCTTCTGATTTTGAGATAATCGTCGTGGAGCATACCGATGAGAATTAGTCCTTCGGTGTTCCAGCTCACCACATTGCGCACGATTTCGTCAATATCTTCAGAAGTATAAAGCATCATATAATATCCACGTTCACGAATAGCAGCTTCCAGAGATCCAAGTAATTCGCCATGAAATGGATCTGTGAAGATATTGTCGTATTTATCTTTTTTCCTTTTTAATACAATTCCGATGAGTCTGGAATGATTCTGTGCGAGATTTTTTGCATTCATATTTGGGACGTAATCATATTCGTCCAGAAGTTTCTTGAACTTTCTCAGCAGTTTTCTGAGAACTTCGCTGGTTTTTCCATTAATGACATTTGATACTGTGGTGGTACTGATTCCAAGCATCTCTGCCATTTCTTTAATTGTTATCATGTGAGATTCACCTCAATACAAAAATATATGAATATATTATCACATTGGGACATGAAAATGCAAGTGTTGCACAAAAAAGTTTGAATAAAATAAAAGAAAATTGTAACTGTTGCTCATAAGTCGTTTGGGAGAGAGCGATAATAATTAAAAAATGCAAAATATAAGGCTGCTGTCAAAAAATATCTGACAACAGCCCTATATGGTATACTATTTCTGGATTACGATTGCTTCGTAAGGTCTGAGAGTGATTTTATGGTTTACTTTTGCATCAATGTAATTGGAGATAAGAACTTTTCCGTTTGTAAATTCTTCAGGAGCTCTACTTCACGTGTATTCTCGCTGAAATTGCAGTATACGATCAGTTTTTCATCGCCAAGTGTACGGATATAAGCGTAGATATCCTTGTCATCATCAAGGATCAGATCATAGGTACCGTATACGATCAGTTCACTTTCATGGCGGAGCTTGATCAGTTTCTGATAATATTTGAATACGGAATCTTCGCGGTTAATCTGATCTTTGGCATTAATCTTAGTGTAGTTCGGGTTTACCATAATCCAGGGGGTAGCTGTGGAGAAACCTGCGTAAGCACTGTCGTCCCACTGCATAGGGGTTCTTGCATTGTCACGTCCCTTATAACCGATTGCTGCCATCATGTCCTCTTCGGTCATCTTACCCTGTTCGGTTAATTCGTGGAAAGCATTGATACTTTCAAGGTCGCGGAAGTTGTCAAGAGTGTTAAACGGGCAGTTTGTCATACCCAGTTCCTCACCCTGATATACATAAGGTGTACCCTGCATCATATGGATACATGTTGCAAGCATTTTTGCAGAGATTTCTCTGTATTCGTCACTGTCATTGCCGAAACGGGAAACGCTTCTTGGTTGGTCATGATTTTCCCAGTAGAGACTGTTCCATGCAATATCCTGAAGACCTTTCTGCCAGCGTGTAAGGATTTTTTTCAGGTTGCGCAGATCCATCTTTTTGGTTGTCCATTTGCCGGCTTTTTCATCACTGTCAACATCCATATGCTCAAACTGGAATACCATGTTCAGCTCTTTTTCATCGCTTCTTGCATATTTTTTTGCCTCTTCCAGAGTAACACCTGAGCATTCGCCTACAGTGATCGTGTCAGCATTATTCAGTGCTTTCTGACGCATTTCCTGAAGGTATTCATGTACATGAGGACCATTTGCGGATACATTGAAGGTTGCATAGCCGTTAATTCCAGGTTCTTTGTCAGGAAGCCCCGGCTCTTTGGAGATAAGGCTGATAACATCCATACGGAATCCGTCAACGCCCTTTTTCAGCCACCAGTTCATCATATCGAAAACATCCTGACGTACAGCAGGATTGTCCCAGTTCAGATCAGGCTGTTTCTTGGAGAACAGGTGCAGGAAATACATATCTGTTGTCTTGTCGTATTCCCATGCAGGACCGGAGAAGCAGGAGCCCCAGTTGTTTGGAAGGCTTCCGTCTTCTTTTGCAGGACGCCAGATGTAGTAATCTCTGTAAGGATTGTCTGTGGATTTGCGGCTCTCGATGAACCATTTGTGTTCATCAGAGGTATGGTTTACAACCAGGTCCATCATGATTTTGATGCCTTTTTCGTGAGCTGTGGCAAGCATACGGTCGAATCTTCCATGGTTCCGAATTCGTCCATGATCGCCTGATAATCACTGATATCATATCCGTTGTCATCATTTGGTGATTTGTAAACCGGAGAGAGCCAGATTACGTCAATTCCAAGCTCTTTTAAATAGTCAAGTTTGCCGGTGATACCGTTAAGATCACCGATTCCGTCTCCGTTGCTGTCGCAGAAACTGCGAGGATAGATCTGATATACGACGCTTTCTTTCCACCATCTTTTTTCCATTGTAAAGACCTCCTGAAATGATTTATTCTATAAGTTTTTATGTTTAAGTTTATATTATTGACTGCTGTGGTGCTGAAATTGCGCCACAACATATTCTGTCTACATTATAAATACTTTTTGAGAAGAATGCTTTCAATATTTTGACGGATTTGTATATTATTTTGACTTCTTGCCTGAAAATTGCTATAGAATAGAAAACAGTAATAAATATGTGATGATCACAAGGATTTTGGTTGTCTGTGCTCTTGTATGTGGAAGCCAAATATTGTATAGTATAGATACTATAACGTTTCCAGAGAGTATCTGGATAAAGAATATTCTGGGCAGTGAAAACAGATATAATTGTGAGGAAAAATGAGAAGAATACAGATTATTGTAAATAACGGAGCGGGAACAGGGCAGGCGCACCGGATATGGAATGAGACACAGCGTCTGCTTCGCGGGTATAAAATAAAATATGTGGCGCATACAACCAGATATCAGGGACATGCGACGAAGCTGGCAGAGAAGATTTCTTCCATGAAGGGTGATGATCCTATTTATCTGATTGTAGTTGGCGGCGATGGAACGCTTAACGAGGTTCTGAATGGAATTACAGATTTTGACAGAGTACGGCTTGGAGTAATTCCGACAGGTTCAGGAAATGATTTTGGCAGAAACTTAAAATTGCCAAAATCATCGAAAGAAAGCCTGAAACAAATCTGCGCCAGTATCAGAAAAGACCAGCGGGGAGAGGAACTTTACAGGATAGATCTTGGACAGGTAAGCTGGGATGGCTGTGAGAAGCCGCGGATTTTTGGAATCAGTTCCGGCCTGGGACTGGATGCACTTGTGTGTAAAAAAGCACTTCATTCCAGACTGAAACAGGTTTTAAACCGTTTTCATCTGGGTAAGCTTACATATCTTGCATTGACAGTGCAGTCACTTTTTACTATGGAGACAGCAAATGCAAAGGTGGTGACAGAACATGGAGGCTATATTCTTCCGAAGATGATCTTTGCGGCAGCTATGAATCTGCCGGCAGAAGGCGGAGGGGTTCCTATGGCACCTCATGCATCGGTGCAGGACGGTCTGCTCTCGCTTGGCAGTGCATCCGGAATCGCCAAATGGCAGACTTTTTTCCTGCTTCCATTTCTGGTTGCTGCAAAGCAGGAACATATTAATGGTTTTAACATCAGAAATGAAAAAGGATTTCGCCTGATCCTGGATAAGCCAATGGTGCTCCACGCAGACGGAGAGTACTGTGCAGATGTGACGAGAGTGGAATTCAGGTGCCTGGAGAAGAAATTGTGGCTTCTGCATGAGCAGAAAGGGGATTAAAGTAAGACCTGAAACGATATAAAAAACAGAGAGACAGGAGTGTAAAGAAAAAATGAGTTATGCAGATGATGTATTTATAAAAATGTGCCAGGATATCTTGGAAAACGGGACAAGTACGGAAGGTGAAAAGGTTCGTCCTGTATGGGAGGATGGAACTCCGGCATATACGATCAAGAAATTTGGAGTGGTAAACAGATATGATCTGAGAAAGGAATTTCCGGCAATGACGCTCAGACGTACTGCGTTAAAGAGTGCCATGGATGAGATACTTTGGATACTGGCAGAAGAAATCCAACAATATCCATGATCTTCACAGCCATATCTGGGACAGCTGGGCAGATGAGAGTGGTTCTATCGGTAAGGCATATGGGTATCAGCTTGGCGTGAAACATCAGTACAAAGAAGGAATGATGGATCAGGTAGACAGAGTGATCTATGATCTGAAGAATAATCCGTTCAGCCGAAGAATTATGACCAATATTTATGTGCATCAGGATCTCCATGAGATGAATCTGTATCCCTGTGCATATTCCATGACATTTAATGTGACACAGACACCGGGGAACGATAAGCTGACTCTGAATGCAATCCTCAATCAGCGTTCACAGGATATCCTTGCAGCGAATAACTGGAATGTATGTCAGTATGCACTTCTGCTTATGATGATGGCTCAGGTATGTGATATGGAAGCAGGGGAATTGCTTCATGTAGTGGCAGACTGCCATATCTATGACCGTCATATCCCGCTGATAAAGGAACTGATCCAGAGAAAACCATATCCTGCACCTGTTGTGAAACTGAATCCGGAAGTAAAAGATTTCTATCAGTTACAACAGATGACCTGATCGTGGAGAATTATGAGACATGGCCGCAGATTAAGAATATTCCGATTGCCGTTTAACCAAACTGTGGAGCAATTATCTGGTTATGAGCAAGTAGCGAATGCGGATGATTTTGTTCGCCTGACTTAAATTGACAATATAAAATCAAGAGAGGAAAATTCAAATGAATGTTATCGTAGCAGCAGATAAAAACTGGGGAATCGGCAAGAACAACCAGCTTCTGGTAAGTATTCCGGCAGATATGAAGATGTTTCGTGAGGAAACAAGTGGAAAAGTAGTAGTGATGGGAAGAAAAACTCTGGAAAGTTTTCCAAACGGACTTCCGCTTAAAAACAGGATCAATATTGTGATCACATCCAATAAAGAATATGAGGTAAAGGGTGCGATCATAGTGCACAGCATTGAAGAAGCGCTGGAAGAAATCAAGAAATATCCGGCAGAAGATGTTTACTGCATAGGCGGTGACAGCATTTATGCGCAGATGCTTCCGTACTGTGATGTAGCTCATGTGACAAAGATTGACTTTGCATATGAAGCAGACAGCCATTTCCCAAATCTGGACGAAGATGATGAATGGGAAATTACGGGAGAGAGCGATGAGCAGACATACTTTGATCTGGAGTATCAGTTTGTGAAGTATGAGAGAAAGAAATAGAAGGAACAAAGCAGAGCCGGAAAAGCCAGTGATATAAAAGAAAAAATATCCCTCAGAATGTGTTTAAACTGATTCTGAGGGATGTTTTTGTATAGTGAAAATCTACGTTACTGTTCATTACGTTCTCAGCGGGATAGCAGTGTATGAACAGCAACAATTCTTCTGATGTTGAAAGACGTTAACTGTCTGCAGTCAGATGTTATTTATTCAATAACTTTCAGCCATCCTTCCGGAGCCTGGATACGTCCCATCTGGATACCTGTTAATGTGTCATAGAGTTTCTGGATAACCGGACCCATTTTCTCCATTCCGCTTGGGAAACAGATTTCTTTACCATGGTCAACAATCTTTCCGACAGGAGAGATAACTGCAGCAGTACCGCAGAGACCACATTCAGCGAAATCTTTCACTTCATCGAAGTATATTTCTCTTTCCTCAGCTTCTAATCCCAGGTATTCCTTGGCAACATAGATTAAGGAACGACGTGTGATAGAAGGAAGGATACTGTTGGACTTCGGTGTGACAACTTTGCCGTCTTTTGTAACGAAGATGAAGTTAGCACCGCCTGTTTCTTCTACCTTGGTACGTGTAGCTGCATCAAGATACATGTTCTCATCGAATCCGTTCTTGTGAGCATCTACGATTGCATGTAAGCTCATTGCATAGTTAAGACCTGCTTTGATATGGCCTGTTCCATGAGTGCAGCGCGGTCGAAATCACTGACGCGGATTGTGATCGGTTTAGCACCGCCTTTGAAGTATGGTCCTACAGGTGTAGTGAATACACGGAACATATACTCATCAGCAGGTTTTACACCGATAACCGGGTTAGTACCCATCATATATGGACGAACATATAAAGTTGCGCCTGAACCGTATGGCGGAACATATGCTGCGTTAGCTTTTACAGTCTGAACAATTGCATCAACAAAACGGTCTTCCGGGAATACAGCATCTCAAGTCTCTTTGCTGAGTTTGCCATACGTTCTGCATTTAAGTCAGGACGGAAAGTAACGATATGTCCGTCTTCTGTAGTGTAAGCCTTCATTCCTTCGAAAACTGTCTGCGCATACTGGAAAACACCTGCACATTCGTTCAGTGTTACATTAGGATCTGTTGTCAGTTCTCCGGCATCCCATGCGCCGTCTTTGAATTTAGATACATAACGATAATCGGTCTGTACGTAACCGAAGCCTAAGCTGCTCCAGTCGATATTCTTTTTTTCCATAATGAATCTTTCCTCCGTTCACACATATTTACAGTATTTACAAGTGTGATTACTGTTTATCTCTTTACCATTGTAAAACTTTTGCCTGCTAAGTTCAATGGGAAATTTCCAATTTTAATGAAAAATTGAAAAATCGTGTTACTGTTCACTGGTAATATCCCGCGAGGTGTTTTTTGTGAGCGAAGGTCACAGAAACCCGAGATATACCGCGCGAATTTATGCGATTAGCATAAATTCTGTGCATCGCGAAGCTGTTACTGAGAACGGAGTGAACAGTAACAAAAAATCCGGCAGTCTTGTTTTTTATAGAGGATTTCGCTATAATATGGAATAGAAAATGGAGGAAAATATGAGCGAGAATTTTGATGAATTAGGAGAACTTGGAGACAAAATAAAAAAGATCATAGACACAGCAGTTTCTACTAAAGATTACCGCCAGATGACCGAGGATATTAAGCAGACGGTGGGACAGACTGTTAACAGCGCAGTAAATTCTGCTGTAGATTCCGGAAGCGAGGCAATCAAAAATGGTCTGAATAATGTATTTGGAACCGGAAACAGTCAGTCCGGTGATTCCGGGGTATACCGCAATAAAACAAAAGAATTTGAAGAAAAGCGCAGGCGGGAGCGTGAACAGGAGCAGGAACGTCAGAGAATTGAGAAGGAGAAAGCAAAAGAGAAGATGCTGACTCTTTATGAAAGGAACACCGGGGGAAGAATGAAAGGTATGATGATTGCTGTTTCAGGTGGAATCCTTGCCAGTGGAATGGGACTGGGAACTCTGGTCCTCAGCATCTTTGGAGCGGTGGGGCATATGAGTTCCCTTGTGACCGGTGGAACCTGTTTTATGGCAGTCGGAGCTTTGACAGGAGTGGGACTTCTCGCAGGCGGCATTAAAAAACTGGGTAACTGGAACGTTTTCAGAAGTATATTGACACACTGGGAAATCACACATACTGTAATTTTGAACAATTATCTGCAGCAGTAAATAAGCCGGTGAAATTCGTTAAAAAAGATATTAAAAAGATGATTGATGACAGATGGTTCCGTCAGGGACATATTGATGAGCAGGAAACTTGTCTGATCACCAGTAATGAGACTTATCTGCAATATACGCAGACGCAGAAGGCACTTGAGCAGAAGAAACAGGAAGAAGAAAAACATCAGGCTGAACAGGAGAGAAACAGAAAGAACACACCGCCTGAAGTGCAGGAAGTGCTGGATAAAGGAAATGAATTTCTGGATAAGATCCACAGGAGCAACGATGCGATTCCTGGAATGGAGATTTCTGCAAAAATATCCAGAATGGAACTGATTGTGGAGAAGATTTTTGAACGGGCGCAGAAGCATCCGGAGATTATTCCGGATCTGAAGAAACTGATGAATTATTATCTGCCCATGACAGTAAAGCTGCTGGATGCATATGAAGAAATGGATCAGCAGCCTGTGCAGGGAGAGAATATCCAGGCATCCAAAAAGGAGATAGAGGATACACTGGATACACTGAATCAGGCATTTGAAAAACTTCTGGATTCTGTCTTTCAGGATACTGCGTGGGATGTTTCAAGTGATATTTCAGTGCTTCATACGCTGCTTGCACAGGAAGGTCTGACAGATGATGACTTTGCAAAAATGAAAAAGAACTGAAAATAAAAAAGGATAAAAAGGAGCGGCAAAGGACATGGGAAACGAATTTAAAGATTTTGAAATGGAAACACCATCATTAACACTGGAGCCGGATCTTGGAGAGTTTGAAAAGAAAGAAGAAGTGATCCCCAAAAAGCAGACACAGAAGGAAGAAGTGCCTGTACTGACACCGGAAGAACAGAAAATGGTAAATGATTTTGCTGCAAAGATTGATATTGAGAATACTAATCAGATTCTTCAGTATGGTGCAGGAACTCAGAAAAAAATGGCGGACTTTTCTGATACAGCTCTTGAGAATGTAAAGACACAGGATCTGGGTGAGATTGGAGAACTGATCAGTAATGTTGTGGGAGAACTGAAAGATTTCGATGTACAGGAGGAAGGAAAATTCTTTGGATTTTTCAGAAAGCAGACTTCTAAGATTGAAAATCTGAAAAACAAATATGACAAAGCACAAGCCAATGTGGAGAAAATCACAGATTCTCTTCAGCAACATCAGGTGCGCCTTATGAAAGATTCTGCTATGCTGGACAAGATGTATGAACAGAACCTGAATTATTTTAAAGAACTTACCATGTATATCCTTGCCGGAAAAAAGAAACTGGAAGAAACCAGGAACGGAAAGCTTGCAGAAATGAAAAATAAGGCAGCTCTGAGTGGGCTTCCCGAAGACGCGCAGGCAGCCAGAGACCTGGATGAGAAATGTAGCAGATTTGAAAAGAAACTGCATGATCTGGAACTTACCCGTACGATTGCCATGCAGACAGCGCCTCAGATCCGGCTGATCCAGAATAATGATACGGTAATGGTTGAGAAAATACAGACAACGATCGTAAACACAATTCCATTATGGAAAAGTCAGATGGTGCTTGCTCTGGGAATTGCTCACTCTGCAGAAGCGGCACAGGCACAGAGACAGGTAACAGATATTACCAATGAACTTCTCAGAAAGAATGCAGAGACACTTCATATGGCAACGGTTGAGACAGCGAAAGAATCAGAGCGTGGAATAGTTGACCTTGAAACACTCCAGAAGACAAATGCAGATTTGATCCAGACTCTGGATGATGTGATGCGGATCCAGATGGAAGGCCGTCAGAAGAGACAGGCAGCAGAGATGGAAATGCATCGCATGGAAGAAGAACTGAAGAGAAAACTTCTGGAAATCAGATAACTGTTCAGCAGTAATTTATGGAATTGCTATAAATGAGAGAAGAGGAAAATTATGTACAGAGATCATACAAAAGTGATTCAGATCGGAGACAGAAAGATTGGCGGCGGCAACCCGATTTTAATCCAGTCCATGACAAATACAAAAACTGAAGATGTAGAACAGACAGTAGCTCAGATCCTGGCACTGGAGCAGGCTGGCTGTGATATTATCCGTTGTGCAGTACCGACTATGGAAGCTGCAAAAGCACTGAAGGAAATCAAAAAACAGATCCATATACCACTTGTGGCAGATATCCATTTTGATTATCGTCTTGCTATTGCAGCCATGGAAAACGGTGCAGATAAGATCCGGATCAATCCCGGAAATATCGGCAGTACAGAGCGAATCAAAGCAGTGGTTGATGTGGCAAAGGAGCGAGGAATACCCATTCGTGTTGGTGTAAACAGCGGTTCTCTTGAGAAAGAACTTGTGGAGAAATATCATGGAGTCACTGCAGAGGGACTGGTGGAGAGTGCGCTGGATAAAGTTCATATCATCGAAGACCTGGGATATGACAATCTGGTGATCAGCATCAAATCTTCGGATGTCCTTATGTGTGCAAAGGCTCATGAACTGATCGCGGAGAAGACGAATTATCCACTTCATGTAGGAATCACAGAAGCCGGAACTCTTTATTCCGGAAACATTAAATCTGCTATCGGACTGGGGATCATCCTGAATCAGGGAATCGGTGATACCATTCGTGTCTCTCTTACAGGAGCACCTTTAGAAGAGATTAAATCCGCAAAACGTATCCTGAAAACTCTGGGGCTTCGCAAAGGTGGCATAGAAGTTGTGTCATGTCCAACCTGTGGACGCACACAGATCGATCTGATCGGTCTTGCAAATAAGGTAGAAACCATGGTGCAGGATATCCCGCTTGATATTAAAGTAGCAGTTATGGGCTGTGTGGTAAACGGACCCGGAGAAGCAAAAGAGGCAGATATCGGAATTGCAGGCGGAGTTGGTGTGGGGCTTCTGATCAAACATGGTGAGATCATAAAGAAAGTTCCGGAAGATCAGCTTTTGGATACGTTGCGGGAAGAACTTCTGAACTGGAAGTAACATTTGGAACGAAGACTTCCTGTCAGATCAACGAGGAGATTTTATTTTGGAAAAAGACTTTTTTGACGTATTTCCTAGCTTAAAAGTGAAGAAAGAACTGGAAGAACTGCTGGACATGGTTTTTGTGACCAGAGTGTCCTGCAATCCTTCCAGAACTCATATATGGGTGTATATAAAAAGTGAACGCTGGATTCATAAGAAGCATATCTTTGAACTGGAAGAACAGATAGAGAGACAGATTTTTGCAGGACTGAATGTAACAGTTACAGTTATTGAGAAATTCCGCCTTTCCGGTCAGTACAATCCTCAGAACTTTCTGGAAACTTACAGATCCAGCATGGAACTGGAACTGCGCAGCTACAATATGCTGGAATACAATATGTTCAGACAGGCGCAGATTTCTTTTCCCGGAGAAAATGATCTTCATATGATCCTTCCTGATTCTGTAATAGCCAGAGAAAAGAGCGGGATCCTGATCGAATATCTGCAGAAGGTTTTCTGCGAAAGATGCGGAATGGACTTAAAGGTGGAACTTGAGTTCAGGGAGACGCAGGAAAGTAAGTACCGTAAGAATGCAGCAGTGCAGATCGCTCAGGAAGTGGAAAATGTAATCCGTCATGCGAAATTAAACAGTAAGAATGAAGAGCCGGCTCAGTCTGAAGAAGCAGGAACAGCAGAGAAGAAAGCAGAGAAAAAGACTGATAAGGGACAGCAGGAAAAGAAGGACAAAAAAGCTGCATTTGCAGACCGCAAAGACAACAGGAAGGGAGATTTCCGGGGTGGATTCAGAAGGGACAGCAATCCGGATGTTATCTATGGAAGAGATTTCGAAGGAGAGCCTGTTGCACTTGAGACGATTACCGGTGAGATGGGTGAGGTGATCGTCCGCGGACAGGTTATGGAGGTTGAAGCCAGAGAAATCCGTAATGAAAAAACAATCCTTATCTTCCCGATCACAGACTTTACGGACAGTATTGTTGTGAAGATGTTTTTGCGCAATGAACAGGTGCCGGAAGTGACAGAACATGTAAAGAAGGGGGCTTTTCTGAAGTTTCGCGGTGTGACAACAGTAGACCGTTTTGACAGTGAACTGACTATTGCATCTATAGCCGGGATTAAGAAATTGCCAATTTTACAACTGCCAGAGTAGATACCAGCCCACAGAAAAGAGTAGAGCTTCACTGTCATACAAAGATGAGCGATATGGATGGGGTTACGGATGCCAAATCTCTGGTGAAACGTGCTTATGAGTGGGGACATCCTGCCATTGCCATTACAGACCATGGGGTTGTACAGGCGTTTCCGGAGGCAAATCACTGTTTCGATGCCTGGGGCGGATGTGTGCCGAAGGATTCTGATTTTAAGGTTCTTTATGGAATGGAAGGCTATCTGGTAGATGATTTAAAAGGTATGGTGACCAATGGAAAAGGTCAGAAGCTGAACGGTAGATTTGTGGTCTTTGATATTGAGACAACAGGTTTTTCTTCGCTGACCTGTCAGATCATAGAGATTGGCGCCGTACTGGTAGAAAATGGTGAGATTACGGACCGTTTTTCCACATTTGTAAATCCAAAGGTACCGATTCCTTTTCGCATTGAACAGCTGACCAGTATCAATGACAGTATGGTCATGGATGCCCCGACTATCGAAGAAGTGCTTCCGAAATTCCTTGAATTCAGCAAGGATGCGGTTATGGTTGCACACAATGCGGACTTTGATATGGGATTTATTATGAAAAACTGTGACAGACTGGGAATCGCACATGATTTTACTTATGTAGATACGGTCGGTATGGCCCGTTTCCTGCTTCCTGCATTGAACAGATTTAAGCTGGATACGGTAGCAAAAGCAGTTGGGGTTTCACTGGAAAATCATCACCGGGCAGTAGATGATGCCGCATGTACTGCAGAGATTTTTGTGAAGTTTGTAAAGATGCTGGAAGAGCGTGATATCCGGGATGTGGATATGCTGAATGAGCAGGGAGCTGTTTCTGTAAATACTATCAGGAAACTGCCGACCTACCATGTGATCATTTTTGCCAGAAATGAGACAGGGCGCATTAATCTGTATAAATTAGTGAGTCAGTCTCACCTGAAGTATTATCACAGACGTCCACGTGTTCCCAAAAGTGTGCTGGAGCAGTACAGAGACGGACTTCTGGTGGGAAGTGCCTGTGAAGCAGGGGAACTGTATCAGGCAATTCTGAGAAATGCACCGGATACTGAGATAGCCAGACTGGTAAATTTCTATGATTATCTGGAGATCCAGCCTGTTGGAAATAACAGATTTATGATCGCAGATGATAAGCATGATATGATCAGTTCCGAAGAAGACCTGAAGGAGATAAACAGGAAGATCGTTAAGCTTGGAGAGCAGTTTAAGAAACCGGTAGTTGCAACCTGTGATGTGCATTTCATGGATCCACAGGATGAGATTTACAGAAGGATTATTATGGCCGGAAACGGATTCTCAGATGCAGATGAGCAGGCACCGCTGTATTTACGTACACAGAGGAAATGCTGGAAGAATTTGCCTATCTGGGAAGCGAGAAAGCAGAAGAAGTTGTCATTACAAATACAAATAAGATCGCAGATATGATTGAGAAGATATCACCTATTCATCCGGACAAATTCCCGCCGGTCATTGAGAATTCCGACCAGGATCTGAAGAATATCTGTTTTACAAAAGCGCATGAAATGTATGGAGATCCATTGCCGGAGATTGTGGAAAGCAGGCTTGACAGGGAACTGAATTCAATCATTTCCAATGGGTATGCCGTAATGTATATCATTGCACAGAAGCTTGTATGGAAGTCAAATGAAGATGGTTACCTGGTAGGTTCGCGAGGTTCTGTAGGATCTTCTCTGGCAGCTACCATGTCCGGTATCACAGAGGTAAATCCTCTGCCGCCGCATTATCTCTGTCCTAATCCGGACTGCAAATACAGTGATTTTGATTCACCGGAAGTAAAGCAGTATGCAGGTATGGCGGGGTGTGATATGCCGGATAAGATCTGTCCGAAATGTGGAACCAGGATGAAAAAAGAAGGGTTTGACATTCCTTTTGAGACATTCCTTGGATTCAAGGGAGATAAGGAACCGGATATTGACCTTAACTTTTCAGGAGAGTATCAGGCTAATGCACACAGATATACAGAGGTTATTTTCGGTAAGGGGCAGACATTCAAGGCAGGGACTATCGGTACGCTTGCGGAGAAAACTGCATTTGGTTATGTGAAGAATTATTTTGAAGAGCGTGGTGTGCATAAACGTTACTGTGAGATCAACCGCATCGTACAGGGATGTACAGGCGTGCGGCGTACAACAGGACAGCATCCGGGAGGCATTATCGTACTTCCTGTAGGTGAGGAGATTGAGAAATTTACTCCTGTCCAGCACCCTGCGAATGATGTGAACAGTGACATTATCACCACACATTTTGATTATCATTCTATTGACGGAAACCTGCTGAAGCTTGATATACTTGGACACGATGATCCCACTATGATCCGAATGCTGGAGGATTTAACGGGAATCAGTGCCAGGGATGTCCCCCTGGATCAGAGGGATGTCATGTCATTGTTTGCAAGTACAAAGGCTTTGAAAATTGAACCGGAAGATATTGGCGGATGTAAGCTCGGATGTCTGGGAATCCCGGAATTTGGTACAGATTTCGCCATGCAGATGCTTATTGACACCAAGCCGAAATACTTCTCTGACCTGATCCGTATTGCAGGGCTTTCTCATGGTACGGATGTATGGCTGGGTAATGCCCAGGTGTTGATCCAGGAGGGTAAGGCAACCATTTCCACAGCTATCTGTACCCGAGACGATATTATGATCTACCTTATCGGAAAAGGAGTGGAAAGTGGCCTTGCGTTTACGATCATGGAGAGTGTCCGTAAGGGAAAAGGTCTTCGTGACGAGTGGATCGAGACCATGAAAGAGCATGGAGTTCCGGACTGGTATATCTGGTCCTGTAAGCTGATCAAGTATATGTTCCCGAAGGCCCACGCAGCAGCATACGTTATGATGGCATACAGAATTGCGTGGTATAAGGTGTTTCAGCCACTGGCATACTATGCGGCATATTTCAGTATCCGCGCCACAGCGTTCTCCTATGAGATGATGTGTATGGGAAAGGAACGCCTGGAGTATTATATGGCAGAAATTCGCAAAAAAGGTGATTCAGCATCTAAAAAAGAACTGGATACCCTGAAGGATATGCGTATTGTACAGGAAATGTACGCACGTGGATTTGAATTTGTACCGATTGATCTTTATACTGCCAAGGCACAGAGATTTCAGATCGTGGATGGGAAACTGATGCCGTCACTTGCAACTATTGACGGACTGGGAGATAAGGCGGCAGATGCAGTGGTTGATGCTGCAAAACAGGGAAAATTCTTGTCAAAAGACGACTTCCGCGACAGAACAAAGGTCAGCAAAACGGTTATTGATCTGATGGATGATCTGAAATTATTCGGAGATATCCCGCAGTCGAACCAGATGTCATTATTTGACTTTACAGGATGAGCATAAATTCTGTGACCGCAAAGTGTGTTGCAGGGCATGGTGCAGACAGCAACATAAAATGCCCTGACATCATAATATATGATAACAGGAGATGGATATGAAGAAAGACGAACTTAGATATTTACAGAGACTTGCAGAAATTTATCCTACAATCGGAAAAGCATCTACGGAGATTATCAATCTTCAGTCAATCCTGAATCTGCCGAAGGGAACGGAACACTTTATGTCAGACCTTCATGGAGAGTATCAGGCGTTTTCACATGTGCTCAGAAATGGTTCCGGTGCAGTGAGGAAGAAGATTGATGATGTGTTTGGACATACATTAAGTAACAATGATAAGCGTTCTCTGGCAACTCTGATCTATTATCCGAAAGAGAAGATGGATCTTGTCAAAGATACAGAAGAAGATATGGAAAACTGGTATAAGATTACTCTCTACCGTCTTATTGAAATCTGTAAGACAACAGCCTCCAAATATACCAGATCCAAAGTACGAAAAGCTCTTCCCGCAGATTATGCCTATGTGATTGAAGAACTGATCACAGAGAAAGCGGAGGTTCTTGACAAAGAGGCATATTATGATTCCATTGTAAATACGATCATTGAGATCGGCAGTGCGGAGAATTTTATCATTGCGCTTGCAGAACTGATCCAGCGTCTGGTCGTGGATCATTTACATATTCTGGGGGATATTTATGACAGAGGTCCTGCTCCACATTTCATTATGGATCGCCTGATGCAGTATCACTCCCTGGATATTCAGTGGGGAAACCATGATGTTGTCTGGATGGGTGCGGCAGCAGGACAGAAAGCCTGTATTGCAACAGTGGTAAGAAACAGTATCCGTTACGGAAATCTGGATATTCTTGAGGATGGATACGGAATCAATATGCTTCCTCTGGCGACCTTTGTGATGGAGGCGTATAAGGATGATCCCTGCGAGATTTTTGCCATGAAAGGTGCTTCCAATTATAATGTTCTTGAGGAAGAACTGGGCAAAAATGCACAAGGCTATTGCTGTGATCCAGTTTAAATTAGAAGGTAACTGGTGCGCAGACATAAAGAATTCCAGATGGAAGACAGAGCACTTCTTCATCGGATCAATCCGGAAAAAGGGACGATCACACTGCCTGACGGAAAAGAATATCCGCTTCGCGACAATAATTTTCCGACTATTGACTGGAAACATCCATACGAACTTACAGCCGGAGAAAAAGAAGTTATGGACAAACTGT
>ENA-OQIG01000204-OQIG01000204.1-human-gut-metagenome-genome-assembly--contig:-NODE-204-length-34479-cov-5.278062_pt1 | contig 34479 bp, 41 predicted proteins | sample MGYA00242576_ERZ504741 | MGnify/ENA primary metagenome ERZ504741 (study PRJEB26092, sample SAMD00036436) | human gut metagenome | host: Homo sapiens | study: EMG produced TPA metagenomics assembly of... | reverse complement strand
TGGGGCAGTTCGGGTGCTTCCCAAAAGCTTGGACAACTTCGAAATTCTCAACTCCTTTACTTATCAAGAAACTTATCAATCAGTAATCACCTTAGAAGTTAATAGATTTTGAAAATCATGAACTCCAACCATGGGATGCTTTCTGCGTAAAAGTTGGGTATTAAAAAACAGCTCCTAATTAGGAGCTGTTTTTAGGTTTATTTTGTGCTATCACGTAAAGTCAAGTTGGTAGCTAGTCTTGTCATTGTTGGGACGGTGTGGCGTTTGATAAGTTGGCGATTTAAGATATCAACAGCTGTGCGTCCCATTTCTTCAGTATAGACTGTGATACTGGATAGAGCAGGAAAGACCTGCTTCGTTAGGGGTGTGTCATTGAAAGAAATGAGGCTGACGCGGTCAGGAACAGCAATATTAGCTTCTTGAAGCGCACGAAGGGCACCTATGGCTAGAGTGTCATTTGCAACAAAGAAAGCTTGTGGAAGGTCGTCGCCCAATTTTTCGATAGCTTCTTTCATCAAAGCGTATCCTGATGGGGCAGAAAAATCTCCTACAAAGACATAGTTAGGGTTATAGAGATTATTTTCGTAAGCATAGTTTTTAAAGGTACGGAAACGTTGGTCGACAATGAGTTCTTTTTGGTCAGTTGTACGTTCTTCCCCAGCAATCATCCCGATTTTAGTAAATCCTTTTTTCATGAAATAATCGAGAACCTTGACAACGGCGTTATCAAAATCCGTAGTGACGCAAGGGTGACCAGCATTTAAAGTATCACTATCAACGAAAACTAGGTTTTTGAATGATTTTCTAGACTGTGAATTTGTTGGTCTGAAAATTTACCAATAGCGATAATCCCGCTAACACTTTCTGAAATCGTTAGAATGTCATTGTTAAAATAGCATACAACGTCATAACCCAGTTCTTGAGCACGTTTTTCAAGACCAATACGAATGCTGTAATAGTAAAGGTCGCTTAGTTCTTCTTGTTCGCTATACCATTGGACAATGGCAATCTTTTGACGTTCTTGTGTGATGTTTGTGTTGCGTTTGTGTTTTTCGTAACCTAATTCTTCAGCAACTGTCAAAATACGGTGACGTGTCTCTTCACCAACTGAGAGGGTTTTATCTTTATTAAGGACACGTGAGACGGTCGCTGATGAAACATTTGCTAGCTTTGCGATATCTTTTAATGTAGCCATAGGTCATCCCTTCTTTCTTGATAGTATTATATCACATCATTAGGAAAAATAAAACTTTTAAGTAAAACTTTAGTAAATATCATTGACATATTTTAACTAAGACAGTAAAATGAAACCGTAATCATAATAAAGCAATAAAAAAAGGAGACCCTCATGAATACGAAAGAACTTAATCAAGCTTTTATTAATGTTTTTGGAACAGAAGCCGATGCTACATTTTTCTCACCTGGACGTATCAATTTAATTGGTGAACACACTGACTACAATGGTGGTCACGTATTCCCTGCAGCTATCACTCTTGGAACATACGGGGCAGCTCGTAAACGTGATGATAAAGTTTTACGTTTTTATTCAGCTAACTTTGATGATTTAGGTATTATTGAAGTGTCACTTGATAATCTTACTTTTGATAAGAAAGATAGCTGGACAAATTATCCAAAAGGTGTCATTAAATTCTTGCAAGAAGCTGGTCACAAAATTGATAGTGGTTTTGAACTTTACGTCAACGGTAATATTCCAAATGGTTCTGGCTTGTCATCATCAGCCTCACTAGAACTTTTGGTCGGTATCGTAGCCGAAGAATTATTTGACCTTGAAGTTGAACGTTTAGACTTAGTAAAAATTGGTAAACAAACAGAAAATAAATTTATCGGAGTAAATTCTGGTATCATGGACCAATTTGCCATCGGTATGGGTGCTGACAAACAAGCTATCTACCTTGATACAAATACATTAGAATATGAACTTGTTCCACTTGATCTTGGTGACAATGTCATTGTCATCATGAATACTAATAAACGTCGTGAGCTTGCTGATTCAAAATATAACGAACGTCGTGCAGAATGTGAAAAAGCAGTAGAAGAACTTAACCAAGTGCTTGATATCAAGACATTGGGTGAACTTGATTTGCAAAGTTTTGACGAATATAGCTATCTTATTAAAGATGAAAATCGTCTCAAACGTGCCCGCCATGCTGTCTGGGAAAATCAACGTACCCTTCAAGCCAAAGAAGCTTGATGGCTGGTGAACTTGAAAAATTTGGTCGTTTGGTGAATGCTTCACATGTCTCACTTGAGCATGATTATGAGGTAACAGGTATCGAACTTGATACCCTTGCTCACACTGCTTGGCAACAAGAAGGAGTTCTCGGAGCTCGTATGACAGGAGCGGGATTCGGTGGCTGCGGTATTGCCATTGTTGCTAAAGATAAAGTTGATGAATTTACTAAAAACGTTGGGCAAGTTTACACTGAAACAGTTGGTTATGCGCCAGCTTTCTACATTGCTGAAATCGCTGGTGGTTCACGTGTCTTATCTAGAAAATAATTAAGATTAGAGAGATAAAATGAAACTTTTAGATACTTTTGTCGCTAAGGTAATTGAAGCAAGCGACTATACAGAAGATGATATGTTTTACTTGCGTAACCGTGTCCTAGCCCTTGTGGGTGAGGATGGAGCAGAGCAAGAAACGCAAGAAACAGATTTAATTGCTCTCAAAGAAGAGTTGGTTGACTTAGCTGTAAAAAATGGCAAAGTTGGCGAATTAATGGCAGAAAAAGATTGCTTGGGTGCTGAATTGATGAACTTCATCACCCCAATCCCGAGTCAGGTGAATCGTCGTTTCTGGGACACTTATGCTAAATCTCCTCAACAAGCTGTCGCAGATTTTTATGACCTAAGCAAACGTAATGACTACATTAAAATCGCTGCAATTGCCAAAAATATTGCCTTTACGACGCCGTCACAATACGGTGATATTCAGATTACGATTAATTTATCAAAACCTGAAAAAGACCCTAAAGCAATTGCTGCTGCTAAGTTAACCAAGGCATCTTCTTATCCAAAATGTCAGTTATGTATGGAAAATGAAGGCTATCAAGGTCGAATTAATCACCCAGCGCGTGCTAATCACCGCATCATTCGCTTGAATCTTGGCGATGAAAAATGGGGCTTCCAATACTCACCATATGCCTATTTTAATGAACATTGCATTATCCTAAATACTGAGCATGTGCCGATGGTTATCAGTAAAAATACTTTTGCGCAGTTGCTTGATATTGTCGATATTTTCCCAGGTTACTTTGCTGGGTCAAATTCAGACTTGCCAATCGTCGGTGGGTCAATCTTGACACACAATCACTATCAAGGTGGTCGTCATGTCTTTCCAATGGAAATAGCCGAGCTGGACAATGAATTTCATTTTAAAGGTTATTCTGATGTGACAGCAGGTATTGTCAAATGGCCAATGTCAGTGCTTCGTTTACGTAGTCAAAACAAGGCACGCTTGGTTGAGTTGGCTGAAAAAATTCGTTTGGCATGGCGCGACTATTCTGACGAAAGTGTTGATGTATTAGCTTATACCGGCGACACACCACATCACACAGTTACTCCAATTGCACGCAAACGTGATGGTCAATTTGAACTGGATATCGTTCTTCGAGACAATCACACGACAGCTGAATTTCCAGACGGTGTTTATCATCCACATGCTGATGTGCAACACATTAAAAAGGAAAATATTGGACTTATCGAAGTTATGGGGTTAGCTATTTTACCGCCACGTCTGAAAGATGAACTGCTAGAAGTTGAAAAATATCTTTTGAACCAGTATAATGAAATCGCTGACTATCATAAAGATTGGGCAGATGAGATTAAAAAACGTACGGATATTACGGCTGATACAGTGCATAATATTGTACAAGAAGAAGTTGGACACGTTTTTGTTCGTGTTCTAGAAGATGCCGGTGTTTACAAACGTGATGAAAAAGGTCAAAAAGCCTTTATGCGTTTTGTAAATAGCATTGGGTTAGAATAGGAGAAATAAATGTCAATTTTGGTGCTTGGTGGAGCTGGCTACATCGGCTCTCACATGGTTGATCGTTTAATTGAAAAAGGTGAAGAAAAAGTTGTTGTTGTCGATAGTTTGGTGACAGGACACCGTGCAGCGGTTCATCCTGACGCAAAATTCTATCAAGGAGATCTTGCTGATCAAGATTTCATGCGTAAGGTTTTCACAGAAAATCCTGATGTGGATGCTGTCATTCACTTTGCAGCTTATTCATTGGTTGCAGAATCAATGGAAAAACCATTGAAATACTTTGATAACAACACTGCTGGCATGATTAAATTGCTTGAAGTGATGAATGAATTTGGTGTTAAATACATTGTTTTCTCATCAACAGCAGCAACTTATGGTATTCCAGATGAGCTTCCAATCAAAGAAACAACACCACAACGCCCAATCAATCCATACGGTGAAAGTAAACTCATGATGGAAACTATTATGAGATGGGCTGACCAAGCTTATGGCATTAAGTTTGTCCCACTTCGTTATTTCAATGTTGCTGGTGCTAAACCAGATGGTTCTATCGGTGAAGACCATGGACCAGAAACACACTTGTTGCCAATTATTTTGCAAGTAGCACAAGGTGTTCGTGAAAAATCATGATTTTGGTAATGATTACAACACACCGGATGGTACAAATGTGCGTGACTACGTTCACCCATTTGACTTGGCAGATGCTCATTTACTTGCTGTAAAATATCTTCGCGAAGGTAATCAATCAACAGCCTTTAACCTAGGTTCTTCAACTGGTTTTTCAAACCTTCAAATCCTTGAAGCAGCTCGTAAAGTAACTGGTAAAGAAATTCCAGCTGAACTTGCAGACCGTCGCCTTGGTGACCCAGATACGCTTATCGCATCATCAGATAAAGCGCGTGAAGTCCTTGGTTGGAAACCTCAATTTGACGATATTGAAAAAATCATTGCATCTGCTTGGGCATGGCACTCAAGCCATCCAAATGGATACAACGACTGTTAATATGACATAAATCTAGTCTGAGACATTTGTCTCAGGCTTTTTGTGCATTGTATAGAATGATATGAAAAAGGATGAGATTATGAAAGTGATTAGCACGAATTGCTTAGATGACAAGCAGAGACTGGCTGCTGAAAAATTGATTAGAGAGGTTCAAGATTTTGATGAGACACACCGCATTCCCTACTTATCCAATAATCTTAATTTTGACCAAAAAATGCCAGCTTTCTTTTTAGCTTATGAGAAGAATCAACTTGGGGGTGTTGACAGTCTATGCTGATGAGCCAGACGAGGCAGAAGTTGCTATTTTGGTTCACCCAAATTATCGACGCTTAGGGTACGCTAAAGAATTGTTTCATGTTTTCCGTGAAACCATGAAAGAGTACCACCTGAATTTTACGGTAATGTCGGAGCGAGCTTTCTTAGCAAAACAGCCAGATATGCTGGCTAATCTTGACATGACTTTAGAAGATGATTTTGAGTATTGGCTTAGTCGACAACGAAAGGCCTATTTGCTTGAAAAGCGTGATGACTTGTTGGTTACCAAAGCTAGTAGAGAACACTTTGAAGCTATTGCAGACTTTCAAGCGAAAGCTTTCGATGAATCTTATGATGTTACCTTATGTTACGCCAAAGAGGCTTTGGTTGATGAAACTGGAAAACTTTATATCGTGATGAAAGACGAGAAAGTTGTTGCTTCTTGCACGGTGGATTTTAGCACGACTTATAACTACCTTTATGGTTTAGTAGTTTCTGAAGGATATCGCGGCCAAGGGATTGGAACTTATTTTATGAAAGTGCTTGTCAATGACTTGTTAGCTGAAAACGATAAGGCTTTTCAAATTGCAGTTGAATCAGATAATTTAGCTGCTAAACGTCTTTATGAAAACTTAGGTTTTGAAGAACGGACGTAGGTTGTTTACGCTAAGATGACTGACGCTAGTAAACTTTGGAAGTTTTAACGGTCATTTCTTGCGTTGTTAAATGTAATTTGGTATAGTTGTCATTAAGCTTATATTTATGGAGGATTCTTATGCCAACAGTTATTATGTTGCTCGTTATGGTTGGTTTGATTTGGTTCATGCAACGTTCTCAAAAGAAACAAGCACAAGCCCGTCAAGATCAACTTAAAGCATTGCAAAAAGGTGATGAAATCGTAACAATCGGTGGTCTTTACGGTGTTGTTGATGAAGTTGACACTGCTAACCAAAAAATGGTTTTGGATATCGATGGTGTTTATCTAACATTTGAACTTGGTGCTTTAAAACGTGTTGTTAACAGAGCTGAACAAGAGGTTGTTGAAGAAGTAGTTGAAGAAACAACTGAAGCAGCTCAAGATACTGCCGTTGAAAGTGAAGACTAATCATAGAAATTACCAGATGAGAAATCATCTGGCTTTTTTTATGCCAATATTCCCTAAAAGCCATCAATTAAGTAGAGAAAAAATGGCTATTTTATGGTAAAATATTATGATGAGTATGCTTTTAAGGAAATTGTATGTTTAAATTTAATTTTAGAAAAAAGAAAGAGGCTGTAAGCCTTGACAAAATTCCAAATCATATTGGAATTATTATGGACGGAAACGGTCGTTGGGCTAAGAAACGCATGCAACCACGTGTCATGGGACACAAGCTGGTATGGATGCTTTGCAGGATGTGACGATTGCTAGCTCAGAACTTGGTGTAAAAGTTTTGACAGTCTACGCTTTCTCAACAGAAAACTGGTCACGACCCGAGGACGAAGTCAAATTCATTATGAACTTACCCGTTGAGTTCTTCGATAAATATGTCCCTGAATTGGACGCTAATAATGTCAAAGTTCAAGTTATTGGTGAGACAAATTGTTTGCCAAAAGCAACTTTTGATGCGATGAAACGTGCTTGCGAACAAACGAAGCACAATTCTGGTCTTATTTTGAATTTTGCGCTTAACTATGGCGGCCGTTCAGAAATTACAGAAGCGGTTAAAAATATTGCCAAGAAGTGCTTGAAGCAAAAATCAGCCCAGATGATATTACAGAAGATGTGATTTCGAATCATTTGATGACGAATCACTTGCCGTACTTGTATCGTGATCCGGATCTGATTATTCGAACAAGTGGTGAACTTCGTCTTAGTAATTTTCTACCATGGCAATCAGCATATAGTGAATTTTACTTCACACCTGTTTTATGGCCTGATTTCAAAAAAGACGAGTTGATTAAGGCGATTGCTGAGTACAATCAACGCCATCGCCGTTTTGGTGGAATCTAGAAAGGAAATATCATGAAACAACGTGTGATTTGGGGAGCGATTGCCCTATTGATTATGCTGCCGTTTCTATTGCATGGAGGCCTATCGTTTCAAGTCTTTGTAGGCTTTTTAGCAATGGTTGGTGTGGCAGAAATGTTACGTATGAAACATCTTGAATTTTTCTCAATTGAAGGTGTTTTGTCAATGCTTGGTGCCTTTGTTTTGACAGTGCCTTTGGATAACTACTTTACATCACTACCGATAGATTCTAACTTTGCCGTCTATGGGTTGTTGGTTTTCTTGCTTTTGGCAGGAACAGTTATCAATTGTGATGATTATTCATTCGATGATGTCTCTTATCCGATTGCAGCTAGCCTTTATGTGGGAATTGGTTTCCAAAACTTGGTCAATGCTCGTATGGGTGGCTTAGATAAAGTGCTCTTTGCTTTATTTATTGTATGGGCAACTGATATCGGTGCTTATATGATTGGTCGTCGTTTTGGTCAACGTAAATTGATGCCGAAAGTTTCTCCAAATAAAACTATCGAAGGTAGTCTTGGCGGGATTGCTTGCGCTGTTGTCGTTTCATTTATCTTTATGTTGATTGATAAAGCTGTTTACGCTCCGCACAATCTCTTTGTTATGTTAATTTGCGTTATTTTGTTTAGTATTTTTGGTCAATTCGGTGATTTGGTTGAAAGTGCGATTAAACGTCATTTTGGCGTTAAAGATTCTGGAAAACTTATCCCTGGTCATGGTGGTATCCTAGACCGCTTTGATTCAATGATTTTTGTTTTCCCAATTATGCATCTATTTGGTCTTTTTTAATTGAGTTGTTTGGCAATGGCCACAAACTTTTGGAGTTTGCTTACTAGTGAATGGTTATTAGGATAATAATGTTACTGGTATAGAGAGGAGCAAAATGCTCGGAATTATAACGTTTATTATTGTTTTTGGGATCTTAGTTATTGTCCACGAATTTGGTCACCTATATTTTGCTAAAAAAGCAGGTATCTTAGTGAGAGAATTTTCTATCGGGATGGGCCCGAAAATCTTTTCTCATTTTGATAAGGAAGGGACAGCTTATACGTTTCGTATTCTTCCTTTAGGTGGTTATGTCCGTATGGCAGGCTGGGGTGATGATACCACTGAAATCAAGACGGGTACACCAGCTAGCCTGAGTTTGAACAAAGACGGACTTGTGACACGTATTAATTTGTCACACAAACAGTTGGATAATACAGCTCTTCCTATGAATGTGACTTCTTATGATTTGGAAGATAAATTAGAAATCACAGGATTGGTTTTAGATGAGCAAAAGACATACACTGTTCATCACGATGCCACAATCGTTGAAGAAGATGGCACAGAGATTCGCATTGCGCCCCTTGATGTGCAGTATCAAAATGCTACTGTCTGGGGACGTTTGATGACAAACTTTGCTGGTCCGATGAATAATTTTATTCTAGGAACGCTAGCTTTCATCTTACTTGTCTTTATGCAAGGTGGAGTCCCGAATCCCTCGACAAATGCTGTGCGAGTGACTGACGGTGGTGCATGCAAGCTGCAGGTGTCAAAGATGGTGACAAGGTATTGGCAGTCGGTGATTACAAAGTCTCAAATTGGTCTGAATTGACTGAGGCTGTTGCCAAATCGACAAAAGGTATTTCAAAAGATACCACGATTCCTGTTACCGTAAAAGATGCTTCTGGAAAAACAAAGACTCTTGATATTAAGCCAGTCAAAAATCATGGTAGCTATCTTATCGGAGTTTCTTCAGCTTTGAAAACAGGTTTCTGGGACAAGATTACTGGTGGCTTCCAAATGTCTTGGCAAAGTGCCATGTTAATTTTAAATGCTTTAAAAGGTATTGTGTCAAATTTCAGCTTGGATAAACTTGGTGGTCCCGTCGCTATGTATCAGGCGTCAAGTCAAGCAGCTTCCTATGGATTGACATCAGTGATTAATCTGTTAGCTCTCTTGTCAATTAACCTTGGAATTGTTAACCTTATCCCGATTCCAGCTTTGGATGGTGGGAAAATCTTGATGAATCTTATCGAGATTGTTCGTCGTAAACCACTCAAACAAGAAACAGAAACTTATGTCACTCTAGTTGGTGTAGTCATCATGATTATCTTGATGATTGCCGTTACTTGGAATGATATTATGCGAGTTTTCTTCTAACTTACATAAAGACTAATCAATAATTTAGTACATCATATTTTGAATACACATTTTTTAGAAAGGAATTGATACGGTCTTCTCTAAAGATACGAGTAAGTGAGCTACTTGCCTAAACAACAAGCGGCTTACTTATTTTCGTGATTTGACCGCAATATTTTATTATGAAACAATCACAAACGCTTATCCCAACGCTTCGCGAAATGCCAAGCGACGCTCAAGTTATCAGTCACGCTCTTATGGTTCGTGCTGGTTATGTTCGCCAAGTCTCAGCAGGTATCTATGCTTACCTACCACTTGCTAACCGCACAATTGAAAAATTCAAAAAAATCATGCGTGAAGAGTTTGAAAAAATCGGTGCCGTTGAAATGCTTGCACCAGCACTTTTGAACGCTGATCTTTGGCGTGAATCAGGTCGTTACGAAACTTACGGTGAAGACCTTTATAAACTTAAAAATCGCGATAAATCAGACTTTATCCTTGGACCAACTCACGAAGAAACATTTACAAGCCTTGTTCGTGATGCGGTTAAATCATACAAACAATTGCCACTTAACCTTTATCAAATCCAATCTAAATACCGTGATGAAAAACGTCCACGTAACGGACTTCTTCGTACGCGTGAATTTATCATGAAAGACGGTTACAGTTTCCACGCAGACTACGAAGGTTTGGATAAAACTTACGAAGAATACCGCAAAGCTTATGAAGTAGTCTTCACACGTGCAGGACTTGATTTCAAAGGTATCATCGGTGATGGTGGTGCTATGGGTGGTAAAGACTCTCAAGAGTTTATGGCTATCACTCCAGACCGTACAGACCTTGACCATTGGGTTGTTCTTGACAAATCAATCGCTTCAATCGATGAAATTCCAGAAGATGTATTAGAAGATATCAAAAAAGAATTGTCATCATGGTTGGTTTCAGGGGAAGATACTGTTGCTTACTCAACAGAATCAAGCTATGCTGCTAACCTTGAGATGGCAAGCAACGAATACAAACCATCAACAAAAGTTGTTGCTCAAGAAGATGTTAAACGTGTGGAAACACCTAACTGTAAATCAATCGATGAAGTGGCTGCTTTCTTGAACGTTGATGAAGAACAAACAATCAAAACACTTCTATTCATTGCTGATAAAGAACCAGTTGTTGCTCTTCTTGTCGGAAACGACCAAGTCAACGATGTTAAATTGAAAAACTACCTTGGTGCTGACTTCCTTGACCCAGCTACTGAAGAAGATGCTGTTAAGGTCTTTGGAGCAAACTTTGGCTCACTTGGCCCAGTTAACCTTCCTGAAAACGTTCGTATCGTGGCTGACCGCAAAGTACAAGATGTTGCTAATGCAGTTGTTGGTGCTAACGAAGATGGTTACCACTTGACTGGTGTTAACCCAGGACGTGACTTTGAAGCAGAATACGTTGATATTCGTGAAGTTAAAGAAGGTGAAATCTCACCAGACGGTAAAGGTGTTCTTAAATTCGCTCGTGGTATCGAAATCGGACACATCTTCAAACTTGGTACTCGCTATTCAGAAAGCATGGGTGCTACAATCCTTGACCAAAACGGTCGTGCTGTGCCAATCATCATGGGATGCTATGGTATCGGTGTTAGCCGTATCCTGTCAGCTGTTATCGAACAACACGCTCGTCTCTTCGTTTCTAAAACACCAAAGGTGCTTACCGCTTTGCATGGGGTATTAACTTCCCTAAAGAATTGGCACCATTTGATGTTCACGTTATCACTGTTAACGTGAAAGACGAAGAAGCACAAGCTTTGACAGCTAAAGTAGAAGCTGAATTGGTTGAAAAAGGTTACGAAGTTTTGGTTGATGACCGTAACGAACGTGTCGGATCAAAATTCTCAGATAGCGATCTTATTGGACTTCCAATCCGTGTGACAGTTGGTAAAAAAGCTGCTGATGGTATCGTAGAAGTTAAAATCAAAGCAACCGGTGATACAATCGAAGTTAACGCTGAAAACCTTATTGAAACACTTGAAATTTTGACAAAAGAAAACTAATAAGATTTAGGTCGAGAGCGTAGGCCCGACCTTTTTCTTTTGTCTCGAAAAAGCTCACTTTTATGATAAAATTGAAAGACGATATTGATAGATAAAGAAGTAAAAGGGCGGCTCATGTCCCTCTTTTACTTAGGATAGAAAGATAGATTTTTGGAATTGAGGTAATTGACGTTTTATGTCAGAGTTATTTAAAAAATTGATGGAGCAAATCGATATGCCGCTTGAAATGCGACAATCTTCTGCTTTTTCATCTGCAGATATTCGTGAAGTTAAGGTACACTCAGTATCCCGCCTCTGGGAATTCTATTTTTCATTTGCAGAGATTTTGCCGATTGAGATTTATCGTGAGTTAGCTTATCGCTTGGTTAATACCTTTAAGCAAGCGGATATTACAGCGACTTTTGATATTCAGGCAGAAAAAATTGATTTCTCACAACCACTTTTACAAGCTTACTATGAAGAAGCTTTTGAGTATGCTCCGTGTGATAGCGCTAGCTTTAAAGCCTCTTTTAGCAAGTTGAAAGTCTCTTATGATGGTGAAAAAATATTGATTGCAGCGCCAGCTTTTGTTAATAATGACCATTTCCGAAAAAATCATTTGCCAAATTTGGCTCGTCAATTTGAAGCTTTTGGTTTCGGAAAAGTGATGGTTGATATGGTTTCTGATGAAGCTATGACTCAAGCGCTTCGTGAAGATTTTACAAATAATCGTGAAGCCATGGTAGAAAAAGTAGTGCAGGAAAATCGTGAGGCTGTCAAATCCCTTGAAGCATCAATACCACCAGCTGAAGAAGCTCCAAAACCAAAGCTTGATTTCAAAGAACGTGCCAAACAACGCCGTGCAGGTTTTGAAAATGCTGAAATCACGCCGATGGCTGAAATCACAACAGAAGAAAACCGCATTGTCTTTGAGGGAATGGTTTTTGATGTTGAAAAGAAAACTACCCGTACAGGTCGTCATATCATCAATTTCAAGATGACAGATTATACATCAAGCTTTGCCATGCAAAAATGGGCTAAAGATGATGAAGAATTGAAAAAATGTGACATGATTGCCAAAGGTTCATGGCTTCGTGTTCGCGGAAATATTGAGAACAATAATTTTACGCATGCCCTTACCATGAATGTGCAAGATGTCAAAGAAATTGTTCACCACGACCGCAAAGATTTGATGCCAGAAGACCAAAAACGTGTGGAATTCCATGCGCATACGAACATGTCAACCATGGATGCTTTGCCAACGGTTGAAGAGTTAATTGATACAGCTGCTAAATGGGGTCACAAGGCTGTTGCCATCACTGACCATGGAAATGTTCAAAGTTTTCCTCATGGTTATCACAGAGCTCGTAAGGACGGTATTAAGGCTATTTTCGGATTGGAAGCTAATATTGTTGAAGATAAGGTGCCGATTGCTTACAATCCTGTTGACTTAGAGTTAAATGAAGCGACTTACGTCGTATTTGACGTGGAAACAACAGGACTTTCTGCGGTGCACAATGATTTGATTCAGATTGCTGCTTCAAAAATGTATAAAGGTAATATTGTTGAGCAGTTTGACGAATTCATCAATCCAGGTCACCACTTGTCAGCCTTTACGACAGAATTGACTGGTATCACGGATAATCATGTCCGTAATGCAAAACCAATCGAACAAGTCCTTCAAATGTTTCAAGATTTCTGTAAAGACACTGTTTTGGTTGCCCACAATGCAACCTTTGACGTTGGCTTTATGAATGTTAACTACAAACGTCATGATATGCCAACTATCACACAGCCAGTTATTGATACACTTGAATTGGCACGAAACCTTTACCCAGAATACAAACGTCATGGTTTGGGACCGTTGACCAAACGTTTTCAAGTCTCTCTTGAACACCATCACATGGCCAACTACGATGCCGAAGCAACTGGTCGCCTACTCTTTATTTTCTTGAAAGAAGCGCGTGAAAATCATGGTCTTACCAACATGATGGACTTGAACACTAAGCTGGTGGCTGAGGACTCTTATAAGAAAGCTCGCGTTAAGCATGCGACGATTTATGTTCAAAACCAAACTGGGTTGAAAAACATCTTCAAGCTGGTCAGTCTTTCAAATGTTAAATATTTTGAAGGAGTAGCGCGTATTCCAAGAACGGTTCTTGATGCGCACCGTGAAGGACTTCTGTTAGGAACAGCTTGTTCAGAAGGTGAAGTTTTTGATGCTGTTTTGACATCAGGTGTGGAAAAAGCTGTTGAAGTGGCTAAATACTATGATTTCATTGAAGTCATGCCGCCTGCCATTTATGCACCGCTATTGGTACAAGGAACAATCAAAGACGAAGAAGGCATTCGTCAAGTCATTCGTGATTTGATTGAGGTTGGACGTCGTGTGAACAAGCCTGTTCTTGCGACTGGTAATGTTCACTACATTGAACCAGAAGATGAAATTTACCGTGAAATTATCGTCCGTAGTTTGGGACAAGGGGCACCGATTAACCGTCCGATTGGTCGTGGTGAAGATGCTCAGCCAGCCCCACTACCAAAAGCGCATTTCCGCACAACCAATGAAATGTTAGACGAATTTTCTTTCCTTGGTGAAGACTTGGCTTATGAAATCGTCGTTAAGAATACGAGTGATTTTGCTGAGCGCTTTGAAGAAATCGAAGTGGTTAAGAAAGATTTGTACACGCCATTCCTCGAAAAATCAGAAGAACGTGTCGCAGAGATGACTTATCAAAAAGCCTTCGAAATCTATGGTAACCCATTACCAGATATTGTTGACCGACGTATTGAAAAAGAATTGACTTCGATTTTGGGTAACGGATTTGCCGTGATTTACTTGGCGTCTCAAATGCTGGTTATTCGTTCTAATAAACGTGGTTACTTGGTTGGTTCACGTGGATCTGTTGGTTCAAGTTTTGTGGCAACCATGATTGGAATTACCGAAGTTAACCCAATGCCACCACATTATGTCTGTCCAAATTGTCAGCATTCAGAATTTATCACTGATGGTTCTGTCGGTTCAGGTTACGACCTTCCTGACAAGGATTGCCCAAAATGTGGCACACGTTATAAGAAAGATGGACATGATATTCCGTTTGAAACCTTCCTTGGGTTTGATGGGGATAAGGTTCCCGATATCGATTTGAACTTCTCTGGTGATGACCAACCATCTGCCCACTTGGATGTTCGTGATATTTTCGGTGAACAATACGCTTTCCGTGCAGGACTGTTGGTACTGTCGCTGACCGCACGGCTTATGGATTTGTTAAAGGTTATGAACGTGATTATGGCAAGATGTATCCGGAAGCAGAAGTTGAGCGTCTGGCGCAAGGGGCTGCAGGGGTGAAACGTACGACTGGACAACACCCAGGTGGTATCGTTGTTATTCCAAACTACATGGATGTTTATGACTTTACACCAGTTCAATACCCAGCGGATGATCTTTCAGCTGAATGGCAAACCACTCACTTTAACTTCCACGATATCGATGAAAACGTCTTGAAGCTTGATATCCTCGGTCATGATGATCCGACGATGATTCGTAAGTTGCAAGACTTGTCTGGTATTGATCCCAAAGATATTCCTGCGGATGACCCAGATGTTATGGCGCTCTTCTCAGGTACTGAAGTGCTTGGTGTAACTCCTGAACAAATCGGAACACCGACAGGTATGCTTGGTATCCCAGAATTCGGAACAAACTTTGTTCGTGGCATGGTTGAAGAAACGCACCCAACGACCTTTGCCGAATTACTTCAGTTATCAGGGCTATCACATGGTACCGACGTATGGCTTGGAAATGCCCAAGATTTGATTAAAGAAGGTATCGCGACACTGAAAACCGTTATCGGTTGTCGTGACGATATCATGGTTTACCTCATGCACGCGGGACTAAATCCAAAAATGGCCTTTACCATCATGGAACGTGTGCGTAAAGGACGCTGGTTGAAGATTTCTGATGAAGAACGTAATGGCTACATTCAAGCAATGCGTGACAATAATGTGCCTGATTGGTACATCGAATCTTGTGGTAAAATCAAGTACATGTTCCCGAAAGCCCACGCGGCTGCCTACGTATTGATGGCCCTTCGTGTGGCCTACTTCAAGGTTCACTACCCACTTTATTATTACTGCGCCTACTTCTCAATTCGTGCCAAAGCTTTTGATATCAAGACAATGAGTGCTGGTCTTGATGCCGTTAAAGAACGCATGGCTGAGATTTCAACCAAACGTAAAAATAATGAAGCTTCAAACGTTGAAATTGACCTTTATACAACACTCGAGTTGGTCAATGAAATGCTTGAACGTGGCTTTAAATTTGGTCAATTAGACCTTTACCGTAGTGATGCAACAGAGTTTATCATTGACGGTGATACCTTATTCCACCATTTGTAGCTATGGATGGTCTGGGAGAAAACGTTGCAAAACAAATCGTTAAAGCGCGTGAAGAAGGTGAATTCCTTTCTAAAATGGAACTCCGCAAACGCGGTGGTGTTTCGGCAACACTAGTTGAAAAAATGGATGAAATGGGAATCCTAGGTAACATGCCAGAAGATAACCAACTCAGTTTGTTTGACGATTTCTTCTAAAATCATTACAATAATAAAAAAGAGCGAACAAATTATTTTCAGACTGTCTGAGGTAATTTGTTCGTTTTCGTATCAGTTAAAATATCAGGAGGAAACATGTCAGATATTACGAATACCGCTGTAAAAGCCATGGTTGTTTTGCGAAAAGCGTATCGAACAATTGATGCTAAAACGTCAGAATCATTCAAGGAAGATGATTTAACGCAAACTCAATTTAGTGTTTTGGATGTTCTTTACAGCAAAGGTCCCATGAAAATCGGTAAGTTAATGGAAAGTATCTTGGCAACGTCTGGCAACATGACGGTAGTAATTCGTAACATGGAGAAAAAAGGATGGGTGACCCGTCACACTTGCCCAGACGATAAACGTGCTTATCTGGTAACTCTAACAGATGCTGGTCGTCAGGTTATTGAGCGCGCTTTGCCGCTACACATCGAAAAAATCCAAGACATCTTTTCAGTTCTCACTGAAGAAGAGCAAAAGGAGCTTATCCGACTTCTAAAAAAATTTAAGCCGCGTGAGCATATTAATTTACAAAAGTAGCAATAATTCGTACAATGACAATATAGAGAAATTACTATTTAGTGATAAATAACTTTTAACAGGCTAATTAACCTTAAAAGGGAGATATATCATGAAAAAAATTCTATTTGTTGTTGGTTCATTACGTGAGGGATCTTTTGATCAACAATTTGCTCAAAATGCTGAAAAAGCACTTGAAGGCAAAGCAGAAGTATCATACCTAGACTGGTCACAGGTTCCGGTCTTTTCACAAGATTTGGAAGCTAACACACCAGCTGCTGTGCAAGCTGCACGTGACGCTGTCTTGGCAGCTGATGCTATCTGGTTCTTCTCACCAGTTTATAACTTTGCGATTCCTGGTTCAGTAAAGAACTTGCTTGACTGGTTGAGCCGTGCCCTTGATCTTTCAGATACAACAGGTGCTTCAGCACTTAATGACAAAGTCACAACTGTTTCAATCCTTGCAAACGGTGGACACGAACAAGTAGCCAAAGCTTACCGTGCCTTGTTCCCATTCATCCGTACGAAATTTGTTGATGAAATCACAACAACACGTGTGAATGACTCTGCTTGGGCAAATGGCAAGTTCATTGCAACTGATGAAGTCATTGCTAACCTTGAAAAACAAGCAGAAGCAGTTCTAGCTGCAATTGATTAATTCTTAATTTTAGTTAGTTTTTTAAATTAAAAAAGCACACTTTTTACAGTGTGCTTTTATTATGTATGGTCGTAAAAAAAGAGGTTTTCAACCTCTTTTTTAGCTTATTCAACAATTAGCATGCCATCTTTAATGGCAAATGGATTTTTTTCATCGATGCGGTCGTAGAACATGATACCGTTTGTGTGGTCGATTTCGTGTTGGACAACGATTGAGTTGTAACCTTTAAGTTTGATGCGGTGTTTTTCACCGTTTTTGTCGAAGTATTCAACAGTCACACGAGAATGACGAACAACGTATCCTTCAACGACACGGTCAACAGACAAGCAACCTTCACCATCAGCAAGAGCAGCGTCTTGAACTGAGTGAGCAACAACTTTTGGATTGTACATAACTTCTTGCAAGCTGTAAGCTTCTTTTGGTGGGTTACCATCTTTGTCTTCCATATTTGGAACAAGAACAGCAATGATTCGTTTTGAAACGTTCAATTGAGGTGCTGCAAGTCCAACACCGCCGCGTAAGCCCATTTTTTCAGCAGTTACAGGATCTTGTGAATTTTTCAAGAACTGCATCATTTTTTCACCCAAAATGATTTCTTCATCAGATAAAGGGAATGTGACGTCGTCACAAACTTGACGCAAAGTTGGGTGACCTTCGCGAATAATATCATTCATATTGATTAAATGACTTGGTTTTGCTAGTTTTTCAATAACTGACATAGTTTCTCCTCTAATTATTCTATATAACACTATAGCATAAAAATGCTTAACGAGAAAGCTATTGGCTTAGTTAGTAATCTTCAAGTTGATAAGTTTCTTCATATCTTTGATATAATAATAGGGGCGACGTTTTTCGATGATTCCTGAATCGATGATTCGTGAATCACGCGAAGTAAGTGACGATAGCTGACGCTAAATGAATCAGCAAGACTGGTTAATTCTAATTTGAAGACGCCTTTGTCTTCAATCGCCAAGATGTGAGTGGCTAGACGTTCTTTAAGTGTGTAATTCAAATTCGTAGAAGCGCGAATATTTTGCTCATAAAGTGATTGAGCGAGCCCTCTACTGAGATTCAGAAGCAAATCATTATCCGCTAATAATTCCTCGCGAATCCCAGTTAAAGGGAGTTGGATGACTAAGGTATCCTCAAGAGCGACAACTGAAGACACAATTGGCTGATCAGTTAATAATTCAATATCTCCGATAAGTGTTGTTTTTTCTTTGATATCTAAAATATGCTCTTTTCCGTTAAATAAGCGACGAACAATTTTTAATTTTCCCTTTGCAAAATAAGAGAGTGCTGTTAAGGCTTCTCCTTGGTGACAAATCGCATCTCCAGCAACTAGTTCACGGACTTGCAATTTATCAAAATAATGTCTAGGAAAGATTTTTTCAAGCTGATAGTCTTGGATATATTTTTCTAAAGACACACAGACCTCCTTTTTTGTGACAAAAGTCATATTTTTATGCGCTAACTTTGATTATACTGGAAATGATGAAAAAAACAAGTAAGGAGTTTCTATGAAAACATTTTTGGAGAAATTTAGTCTCCTATCTCTATCTTTGATGCTGGTCTCGACGTTATCTCCGTCGACAGCATTACCCCAAATGATTACAATATTTCATCAACAAGGATACGCTGCTAGTCAGGTGGAATTTCTATTTTCACTATCATCTTTTGCGATTCTTGCCATGTTGTTACTAAATCCAATTATCGAACGTCTAATCTCTGAACGTCTCAGTATCATCTTAGGTCTTCTTTTGATTGCCTTTGGTGGTAGTATGCCAGTCGTTTTTCAGACTTATTCATTAGTTTTTGTATCACGTATTTTGCTTGGTATCGGAATTGGTTTGATTAATTCTCGTGCCATCAGTATTATCAGTGAGACTTATGCTGGACGTGAACAAGCTCAGATGCTTGGGCTTCGTGGTTCCTTTGAAATTATTGGTAATGCTTTATTGACCATGATTGTTGGTTTCATTGTTGTTATTGGTTGGTCATGGACATTCAGTGTTTACTTATTTGCTTTGCCGATTCTTGCTGTTTACCTTGTTTTTGCACCAAACCTAAGGTTGAAGTGGCAGAAGTCCAACAAGATGAGGCTCGTGCTAAATTTAAAAAAGAAGATATCTTGTATATCGTCGGACTATCTTTATTGGCAGGTTTTGTTATTAATATCAATAGTGCTAACAGTTTACGCATTCCAGTTATTGTTGACCAATTACATCTTGGAAGTCCTCGTCAAGCAAGCTTAATCTTGAGTGGTATGATGCTTATGGGAATTCTTTCAGGAATTTGTTTTGAAGGTTTGCTTGGACGCTTTAGTAAAAACTTGATTACTATCTCAATGATTCCATTTGCTCTTGGACTATTTATGGTAGGTTTTGCTAATAATCTTTGGGTGATGCTAATCGGTGCAATGCTGTCAGGTTTCTGGTACAGTATTGTAGTTACCTGCGTCTTTAGTGATGTTTCAACTAACGTTTCACCGCAATTAATTGGAAATGCGACTACGCTTATCTTGATTTTCTGTAATCTTGGTGGGGCAAGCGCAGCAATTGTTTTGAACCTCTTCTCAAAATTTAGCCCACAACCAGGCTTTGCCTTTGTTATTTACGCTATTATCAGCTTGGTTATTTGCCTAGGTTTGATTATTAAAACACGTTTTTTCAAAGAAAAATTAATTTGTGTTAAAGTCACGTTAAATTAAGGGAAAACCTTTGACAAAAGTAGAAACAATCTGCTACAATAAGGACTGTCGTAAGACAAGTAACTTCTTCTTGGTCGTAGGATCCGCCAAAAACCTACCACTCGGATGAAGCAATATAAAGGAGAAAAATTATGGCAATCTCAAAAGAGAAAAAAAATGAAATCATCGCTCAATACGCACGTCACGAAGGTGACACAGGTTCAGTTGAAGTTCAAGTAGCTGTTCTTACTTGGGAAATCAACCACCTTAACGAACACATTAAACAACACAAAAAAGACCACGCTACTTACCGTGGATTGATGAAAAAAATCGGTCACCGTCGTAACTTGTTGGCATACCTTCGCCGCACAGACGTTAACCGTTACCGCGAATTGATCGCATCGCTTGGTCTTCGTCGTTAATCTGACGTTCGGTCGAGCAAAAGCTTCTTGGTTTTTCCAAGGAGCTTTTTTTGTATATTCAGCTGCTTATTTTGAAAGATATTGAAGGATCAATTTTTAATGAAAATGAGTTTTTACAGAATATGAAAATGTCAAAAGTGGCAAAAGTATTAGTGTAAAAGGAAAAGTTAGGTATATAAATGTATCCCCTTACATTGGCTTTAAAATAAAAATGAAAAAGCTTACAAATAACACTTGACCTTTTTTTGAAAAAGGGTTAATATAGTTGGTGAAGAATATCACAATAATATGATGATTAAAGAATTTAACTGTTGATTTTGTGTAGTTTATATAGTGAAGAGAACCTCAAGTAATAATATTGAGTTTTGAAATTCCAGACTATACGGTCTTGTTTTTATTTTAGTATCAATCATTAATATAGTTCTTCTCAAAAAATGAGGCACTTATTTTTAAGGGTACTTATAAGGAGGTTTTCTTAATGGCTAAAGCAACAAATGCAGATGTAAAGAATAACGAGTTGATCGCAGAAGAATTGGCTCAACAGTACACTGGAGCTCTTGTCGAAAAAGCTCTTGAAGCTGAACGTGTTTATGCAACTTATTCACAAGAACAAGTTGATAACATTGTCGCAGCGATGGCTCTTGCAGGTTCAGAAGCTTCGCTTGAATTAGCAAAAGAAGCTCATACAGAAACTGGTCGTGGTGTCGTTGAAGATAAAGATATTAAGAACCACTTCGCTACTGAGTATGTTTATGAACGTATTAAAAATGAAAAAACAGTAGGTATCATTGGGGAAGATAAGGTTTCAGGAAGTATCCAAATCGCAGCACCTCTTGGTGTTTTGGCTGGTATTGTTCCAACAACAAACCCAACTTCAACAACAATGTTCAAGATTTTGGTGGCTCTTAAAACACGTAATGCGATTGTCTTTGCCTTCCACCCACAAGCGCAAAACTGTTCAGCACATGCTGCACAAATTCTTTATGATGCAGCGATTAAAGCCGGTGCTCCAGAAAACATTGTTCAATGGATTGAAACACCATCTCTTGCAAATACATCAGCGCTTATCCAAAATCCGAAGATTGCTTCTATTTTGGCAACTGGTGGACCTGGTATGGTAAATGCCGCTCTTAAATCAGGTAACCCATCAATGGGTGTTGGTGCTGGTAATGGTGCTATCTACGTTGATGCAACAGCACACGTTGATCGCGCTGTTGAAGACTTGTTGTTATCAAAACGTTTTGATAATGGTATGATTTGTGCCACTGAAAACTCTGCAGTTGTTGAAGCACCGATTTATGACGAATGGCTTCAAAAAATGCAAGATAAAGGTGCCTACCTTGTGCCTGAGAAGGACTATAAAAAACTCGAAGATTTTGTCTTTAATGACAGACACGGTGTTAATGGTCCAGTTGCTGGTATGCCAGCTCGCTGGATTTGTGAACAAGCCGGTGTGAAATTGCCAGAAGGAAAAGATGTTCTCTTGTTTGAACTTGATAAGAAAAATATCGGTGAAAAACTATCTTCTGAAAAACTTTCTCCACTCCTTTCGGTTTACAAAGCTAAAGATCGTGCTGAAGGTGTTGAAATTGTTGAAGCACTTCTTGACTATCAAGGTGCAGGACACAATGCTGGTATTCAAATAGGTTCTCAGGCAGACCCATTTGTTGCTGAATATGGCGACGCTGTGAAAGCATCACGTGTCTTGGTTAACCAACCAGATTCAGTCGGAGGTATCGGTGATATTTACACAGATGCACTTAAAGCTAGCTTAACACTTGGAACAGGATCATGGGGGAAAAATTCATTGTCACACAATCTTTCAACTGGCGATCTCTTAAATGTTAAGACAGTTGCCAAACGTCGCAACCGTCCTCAATGGATTCGCCTGCCAGAAAAAACATACTATGAAAAAAATGCTATCTCTTACTTGCAAGATGAATACGAACCGATGCAACGTGCTTTGATCGTTGCTGACCCAGGAATGGTTCAATTTGGTTTTGTTGATACTGTTCTTGCTCAATTAGCATTGCGTGATGAAAAAGTTGCAACATCAATTTACGGTACTATCAAACCAGACCCAACACTTGGTCAAACGATTGAAATTGCCAAACAAATGCGTGATTTCAAACCTGATACAGTTATTGCAGTCGGTGGTGGCTCTGCCTTGATGCGGCTAAGATTGCACGTTACATCTACGAATACTCACTTGATCAAGAAGCTGATTTCCTTGATAGCTACGAAAATGTCAGCGAACTCTTCTTACGTTTGCAACAAAAATTCATCGATATCCGTAAACGTATCGTGAAATTCAAACACCAAACAGCAACACGTCTCTTCTGTATTCCAACAACATCTGGTACAGGTTCAGAAGTTACACCATACGCTGTTATTACTGATGACCATACTCACGTTAAGTATCCTTTGACTGACTATGAATTGACTCCACAAGTTGCCATTGTTGACCCAGAATTTGTTATGACAGTGCCAAAACGTACAGTAGCTCTTTCTGGTCTTGATACTTTGTCACATGCCCTTGAAGCTTATGTTTCAGTTATGGCATCTGATTTGACTCGCCCATGGTCACTTGAAGCCATTAAGCTGGTTATTGAAAACTTGGAAGATTCATATAACTATGATCCTAAACACCCAACACTTCGTGGTGAACAAGCACGTGAAAACATGCACTACGCAGCAACTCTTGCTGGTATGGCCTTCTCAAATGCTTTCTTGGGTATCAACCACTCAATCGCACACAAAACTGGTGGTGAATTTGGTCTTCCACATGGTCTAGCTATCTCAATCGCTATGCAACACGTTATTCGTTACAATGGTGTGGCTGGAAATGTAAAACGTTCAGTCTTCCCACGTTATGAAGAATATCGTGCACAACGTGACTACGCTGATATTGCTCGTAGTCTTGATCTTAAAGGTAAAGATGATGCAGCATTGGTTGAAGCACTTTGCGAACGTATTGATGCTTTGATGAAAGCAGTTGATGTTGACCCTCGTCTTTCTGCAAATGGTGTTACCAAAGAGGCCTTTGACGCAGCTGTGGATAAATTGGCATCACTTGCTTACGATGATCAATGTACACCAGCAAATCCACGTCAACCATACATTTCAGAATTGAAACAATTGTTGATTGATATGTTCTAAGAAAAACTGAAAAGATTATTGTCGATATATTTAGCAGTCAATTGTCAATAGCTCATTAATTTTCAGACTCAAAAAACATATCTAGTCTTGAATTTTCAAGCTCGAGAAAAAACAGTCCGTAGGGCTTAACTCGCTTTTGAATTTTTAAGCTCGAGAAAAACAGTCCATAGGGCTTAACTCGCCTTCAAATTTTCAGGCTCGAGAAAACAGTCCTCTGGACTGTTTTTTTATGCTACAATGTGGGTGTAAAGAAATAGCTAAATATGTCAGATATTTTAAAAAGGAGACTGTTATGATTGGATCATTAATTGTTGGTGCGCTTATTGGGATGATGGCCGGTGCTATCACGAAAAAAGGTGAGTCAATGGGCTGTGTTTATAATATTTTTGCAGGTCTTGTTGGTTCATTCGTTGGGCAAAGTTTATTTGGATATTGGGGACCGACTTTAGCAGATATGGCAATTTTACCTTCTGTTTTGGGAGCTATTATTGTCATTGCTGTAGTTGATTTATTTTTTGGATAATAGTCTGGTAAATCGTTATAAAGTGAAGCAGTTACTGAGTGGTAGCTGCTTTTTAATGATTCTTAAAAAACTATGCTACAAGCTCTGCTATTTCCTATAAAATGTGTTAAAATAATGGAGATACGTAGTTTTATGCAAAGACGAGTTTATAAGTCTTTTACAGACTAGTTTTTGTAGAAAACAGACGTATCAAAATAAAATATTAGAGGAATAAAAATGTCAAAACAAACTTTTGAAACGACTTTTGCTGGTCGTCCACTTGTTGTTGAAATTGGTCAAGTTGCTAAACAAGCTAATGGCGCTGCAGTGATTCGTTACGGTGAATCAACTGTTCTTAGTGCAGCTGTCATGTCTAAAAAAATGTCAACTGGTGACTTCTTCCCGCTTCAAGTAAATTACGAAGAAAAAATGTACGCTGCTGGAAAATTCCCTGGTGGTTTCAACAAACGTGAAGGTCGTCCAACAACTGATGCGACTTTAACAGCGCGTTTGATTGACCGTCCAATTCGTCCAATGTTTGCTGAAGGCTTCCGTAACGAAGTTCAAGTGATTAACACTGTTCTTTCTTATGATGAAGACTCTAGCGCACCAATGGCAGCCATGTTTGGTAGCTCACTGGCTTTGTCAATTTCAGACATTCCATTTAACGGACCTATCGCTGGTGTTCAAGTGGCTTACATCGATGGTGAATTCATCATTAATCCATCAGCTGAACAAAAAGAAGCTTCACTTCTTGAATTAACTGTTGCCGGTACAAAAGAAGCTATCAACATGGTTGAATCTGGTGCTAAAGAATTGTCAGAAGATATCATGCTTGAAGCTCTTCTTAAAGGACATGAAGCAGTTCAAGAATTGATTGCCTTCCAGGAAGAAATTGTGGCTGCTGTTGGTAAAGAAAAAGCAGAAGTTGAATTGCTTCAAGTTGACCCAGGATTGCAAGCTGAAATCATTACAGCTTACAATGCGGACCTTCAAAAAGCTGTTCAAGTCGAAGAGAAAAAAACGCGTGAAGCAGCAACAGAAGCTGTCAAAGAAGAAGTAACTGCTGTTTACGAAGAACGCTACGCCGATGATGAAACTATGAAACAATCATGCGTGATGTGGCTGAAATTCTTGAACAAATGGAACACGCTGAAGTCCGTCGTTTGATTACAGAAGATAAAATCCGTCCTGATGGTCGTCGTGTTGACGAAATTCGTCCATTGGATGCTGAAATTGATTTCTTGCCAAAAATTCACGGTTCAGGTCTATTTACACGTGGACAAACTCAAGCCTTGTCAGTTTTGACACTTGCTCCAATGGGTGAAACACAAATCGTTGATGGACTTGGTGCTGAGTACAAGAAACGTTTCTTGCACCACTACAATTTCCCACAATTCTCTGTTGGTGAAACTGGACGTTACGGTGCGCCAGGCCGTCGTGAAATTGGTCACGGTGCTCTCGGTGAACGTGCTCTTGCGCAAGTTCTTCCAAGCCTTGAAGAATTCCCATATGCTATCCGTCTTGTAGCTGAAGTTTTGGAATCAAACGGTTCATCTTCACAAGCTTCAATCTGTGCAGGTACCTTGCGCTTATGGCTGGCGGTGTGCCAATTAAAGCACCTGTTGCTGGTATCGCTATGGGATTGATTTCAGACGGTAGCAACTACACAATCTTGACAGATATCCAAGGCCTTGAAGACCACTTTGGTGACATGGACTTTAAGGTTGCAGGTACTCGTGAAGGTATCACAGCCCTTCAAATGGATATCAAGATTGAAGGTATCACACCACAAATCTTGAAAGAAGCTCTTGCTCAAGCTAAGAAAGCACGCTTTGAAATCCTTGATTTGATTGAAGCAACTATCCCAGCACCTCGTACTCACTTGGCACCAACAGCACCAAAAATCGATACAATCAAGATTGATGTTGATAAAATCAAAGTAGTTATTGGTAAAGGTGGTGAAACCATCGATAAAATTATCGAAGAAACTGCTGTTAAAATTGACATTGACGATGAAGGAAATGTTTCAATTTACTCATCAGACCAAGCAGCTATCGACCGTGCCAAAGAAATTATTGCTGGTTTAGTTCGTGAAGCTAAAGTTGGTGAAGTTTACCACGCTAAAGTTGTTCGTATTGAAAAATTCGGTGCTTTTGTTAACCTCTTTGATAAGACAGATGCCCTTGTTCACATTTCAGAAATTGCATGGACACGTACAGCTAACGTTTCTGATGTTCTTGAAGTTGGTGACGAAGTTGATGTTAAAGTTATCAAAGTAGATGACAAAGGACGTGTTGATGCGTCAATGAAAGCTCTTCTTCCACGTCCACCGAGAGCTGAAAAACACGAGAAAGAACACAAGGGTCATTCACCGTTTGGTGGACACTTGCGTGATAACAAAGAAAAACACGATAAAATCGACTAATCACTTTTTGACTTGCTCATCTTTTGTAAATGTGGAGTTTAACGATGACAAATTTAAATGAACTTGATTTGCGTTTGCGTGCATTTGTAAACGCACCAGATAATTTTTTAGATAGCATTGCTCTTGTCAATGCTTTGCACAATATTCCTGTTTTGGCGAGTGACCAACCTTACGCTCTTGATATTGAAGGGCAAAAGGTTACGCCTGTCTTTTCTGATAAAGAAGATCTTGAAAATTTCAAAGAAGAACAAGACAGTGCCAAACTCAAAATTGGGTTGAACGTCCAACTTTGGATGTTTTGAAAGAAGTCATTGAAAAAGGATTGACTGGAATTGTCTTTAACCTTAAAAAATCAGGTGATTTTGGGAATTCAACAATTTTTAAAAGCAGTGAATTAATCCAATTTTTAAATGCTTACACAACTATTTTGAATAAACTTGTGGGTGAGGAAAATCGTAAGGCTGATACTTTAGACAAATATTATCTTGTCCCAGCTTTTGTTCACCCACGTGATGATAAAAGCTTTGACCGTATGTTCCCAACAATGTCTACACCAGAAGGTAAAAGCTATGTCCCAGCCTTTTCAAATCTTCAAAGCTTTGCTAAATGGTATAACCACAAAGATTTTGGAACACCATTTCGCAATGCTCAAGGAAGTATCTTGACATGGCGTTTGGCTGATATTTATCAACCTGGGCACGGTGAAAATGATATTGACGAAACGGTCGGAGTTGCCATTAATCCCTTTGATGACCAACAAATTCTTGTTGATTGGTCTGAAATCGACGAAGACGAATAAAAGAAAGGAGAAGATATGGTTGGTGGAAAGAAACCATTGATATTGTAAAGAAAAATGATCCAGCGGCTCGTAGCTCTCTGGAGATTATACTAACTTACCCTGGTGTCAAAGCCTTGGCTGCACATCGTATCTCACATTTCTTATGGAAACATGGCTTGAAATTATTAGCGCGCATGCATAGCCAATTCTGGCGCTTTTGGACACAAATTGAAATTCACCCAGGAGCTGAAATTGCTGAGGGTGTCTTTATCGACCATGGTTCTGGTCTTGTTATTGGTGAAACAGCTATTGTAGAAAAAGGGGTTATGCTTTATCATGGTGTGACTCTGGGCGGAACTGGTAAGGATGTCGGAAAACGTCATCCAACCGTTCGCGAAGGAGCACTTGTTTCAGCGCACGCACAAGTTATTGGACCAATTGAAATTGGAAAAAATTCCAAAGTTGGAGCGGCAGCTGTCGTTGTATCGGATGTTCCAGCAGATGTAACAGTAGTCGGAGTACCAGCGAAAGTTGTTCGTGTTCATGGTAAAAAAGATGAAAATGCTATTCATGACCTTGAAGAACACCGCGAGTACTATACTTCAAAACTTGAAGCAGCTTGCTACGAAAGTTTACATTCATCAAAACTTTAATAAAAACTAAGATGAGATTGGAGGAAGGAACATGACAATTAAAATTTACGATACAATGACCAGAAGTCTTCGTGACTTTGTCCCAATTACTGAAAATACAGTTAACATGTATGTTTGTGGACCGACTGTTTATAACTATATTCACATTGGAAATGCTCGAAGCGTTGTTGCTTTTGACACGATTCGCCGCTATTTTGAATACCGTGGCTACAAAGTAAACTATATTTCTAACTTTACTGACGTTGATGATAAAATCATCAAAGGTGCAGCTAAAGCTGGTATGGACACTAAAGATTTTTCAGATAAATTCATTGCAGCCTTTATGGAAGATGTCAAAGAACTTGGCGTTGAGCCTGCAACAAAAAATCCACGTGTCATTGATTACATGGATGAAATCATTGCTTTTGTTAAAGATTTGGTAGATAAAGGTTTTGCTTATGAAGCAAATGGCGATGTGTATTTCCGCGTGGCTAAAAGCAAAAACTATGCTAAATTAGCAAATAAAACTTTGGAAGACCTTGAAGTTGGTGCCAGCGGTCGTGTTGATGGCGAAGGTAACATCAAAGAAAATCCACTTGATTTTGCCCTTTGGAAAGCGGCTAAGCTGGGTGAAGTTTCTTGGAAAAGCCCTTGGGGACAAGGACGTCCTGGTTGGCACATTGAATGTTCTGTAATGGCGACAAGTATCTTGGGTGATACCATTGATATTCACGGTGGTGGAGCTGATTTGGAATTCCCACACCACACTAATGAAATTGCTCAATCAGAAGCCAAAACTGGAAAAACATTTGCTAATTACTGGATGCACAATGGTTTTGTCAATGTTGACAATGAAAAAATGTCAAAATCTCTTGGCAACTTTGTGACAGTCCACGACATGTTGAAAACTGTTGATGGTCAAGTACTTCGTTTCTTCCTTGCGACTCAACAATATCGCAAACCTATCAACTTTACCGAAAAAGCTGTTCACGATGCATCTGTTAACCTTAAGTATTTGAAAAATACCTTTACCTTGCCACTTGGCAAAGCTGTTGATGCAGCTGAACTTGCAAAATTCAAGGCTGATTTTGAAGCAGCTATGGATGATGATTTCAACACAGCAAATGGTATTACAGTTGCCTTTGACATGGCAAATGGATTAATTCAGGAAATTATGATCAAGTAACCAAAGATACTTTTGCTAAAATGCTTGCTGTCTTTGGTATTGTCTTTGAAGAAGAAGTACTTGATGCGGATATCGAAGCATTGATTGAAAAACGCCAAGAAGCGCGTGCGAATCGCGATTTTGCAACAGCAGATGCGATTCGTGATCAGCTAGCAGCACAAGGTATCAAATTGCTTGATACTAAAGATGGTGTGAGGTGGACATGTGACTAATGTAGATGTCAATCTTATTAATGGTATTGCTCTTGCTTTTGAAGGAGATGCCATTTATTCGACTTACATTCGTAAACACTTGATTTTTCAAGGTATGACCAAACCTAATCAATTGCACCGTAAAGCAACGATGTATGTTTCAGCCAAAGCTCAAGCAATGCTGATTAATATGATGCTAGAAGCGCAGCTATTGACTGAAAAAGAAGAAGAAATTTATAAACGCGGTCGCAATACAAATAGTCATACCAAAGCCAAAAATGCTGACGTTGTGACTTACCGCATGTCGACAGGTTTTGAAGCTGTCATGGGCTATCTTCACATGACTGAGCAGATTGATCGTCTCGAAGAGCTTATCGACTGGTGCATTCAAGCTGTTGAAAAAATTGAAGATTAAGTAAAAAATAAAAATAGCCAGTTCTCGCATGAGAGCTGGTTTTCATGTTATAATAGCACTATGAAGAACAAAGAATTTAATGGTCAAGATGACATCGTTTATGGTGTGCATGCCGTAACAGAAGCCCTTCAAGCTAATACAGGAAATAAACTCTACATTCAAGATGACTTGCGCGGAAAAAATGTTGATAAAATTAAAAGCTTAGCAACAGAGAAAAAAGTGTCTATTTCTTGGACGCCCAAAAAAACGCTTAGTGATATGACAAATGGTGCTGTTCATCAAGGTTTTGTTTTACGCGTTTCAGAATTTGCTTATGCTGAATTAGATACCATTTTAGAAAAAGCTGCTCAGGAAGAAAACCCACTGATTCTAATTTTGGATGGACTCAACGACCCGCATAATTTTGGCTCAATTTTGCGAACAGCTGATGCGACAAATGTCACTGGTGTGATTATTCCGAAACATCGTGCAGTTGGTGTAACACCCGTTGTTGCCAAAACCTCAACTGGTGCTGTTGAACACGTTCCGATTGCTCGTGTGACAAACCTCAGCCAAACACTTGATAAATTGAAAGAACAAGGCTTCTGGGTATTTGGTACCGATATGAACGGAACACCATCACACAAATGGAATACAGCTGGCAAACTAGCCCTAATCATTGGTAACGAAGGAAAAGGCATTTCGCCAAACATCAAAAAACAAGTGGATGAAATGATTACCATTCCAATGAACGGTCATGTGCAAAGCTTAAATGCCAGCGTCGCTGCGGCAGTATTAATGTACGAAGTCTTCCGCCATAAAATCGACTAAAACCTTGTAAAGCCGAAAAAAGCTAGCCATCTATGAAAGGACTAGAACAATTGAAGAAAAAAATCCTCTTAGTTGATGGTTATAATATGATTGCCTTTTGGCAGGAAACACGTCAACTGTTTAAGAAAAATCAACTAGACGAAGCCAGAAATATCTTGCTACGTAAGTTAAATAACTATGCTCATTTTGAAAATCTTGACATCATCTGTGTTTTTGATGCACAATATGTCCCTGGAGTTCGTCAACGCTATGATCAATATAAAATTCAAGTCATCTTTACAGAAGAAGACGAGACTGCAGATTCTTACATTGAACGTACCGCTGCTGAATTAAACACACCCCGTAATCTTGTTGAAGTTGCGACCAGTGATTTGAATGAGCAGTGGACAGTTTTCTCTCAGGGAGCTTTACGCGTCTCGGCTCGTGAACTCGAACAACGTGTTAATGCAGTCAAATCAGATTTGGATAAAATGTCTCAACATATTGATTTGACAACACCAAAATTACGCCCTTGGAACGACGGACAATTGGATAAATTGAAGCAATTGCTAGACGATATGTAGTTTAATCAGAAACAGACTTTTAAAAAAGAAGCTCGCGCAATGTGAGCTTTTTTGGTATAATAATTTAAAATCATTTGATTATCAAAGTATTATTTTGAAAATGAAAACTGATTTGACGTTAAAATGTCAGAAAAATCAGTGTTTGATAGTAAAGGAATAATTATGACTTTTAAATTAATAACAGATTCAACAGCTGATTTAGATGAAGAATGGGCAAACGCTCACGATGTTGAAATTTTAGGATTAACCATTCAATTAGACGGAAAAACATACGAAACTGTCGGTGAGAACCGTTTAACGAGTGAAGTATTGCTTGAAAGCATGAAAAATGGTGGCAAGCCAACCACTAGTCAAGTTAATGTGGGACAATTTGAAGAAAGCTTTCGACATCATGCTCAAAATGGGGACAAAGTACTTTATTTGGCATTTTCATCTGTTCTTTCAGGAACGTATCAAAGCTCTATGATTGCGCGTGATATCGTTTTGGAAGAATTCCCGCAATCTACTATTGAAATTGTTGATACTTTGGCTGCTGCTGGCGGTGAAGGTTATTTGTCCATTTTAGCAGCGCAAGCGCGTGATGAAGGAAAATCTCTTGAAGAAACCAAAGCAATAATTATTGATATTTTACCACGTTTAAGAACCTATTTCTTGGTTGATGACCTTTATCATCTTATGCGTGGAGGACGTTTATCAAAAACGTCAGCTATTATGGGAAGTTTAGCAAATATCAAGCCACTTTTGTGGATTGAACCATCTGGAAAGTTAGTTCCATTAGCCAAAGTTCGTGGACGTAAAAAAGCCTTGAAAGAAGTCGTTTCCCAAGCAACACAATCATTAGCACATGACACAGCCGTTGTTGCCTATGCTAATGACATCGAAGGTGCTGAAATACTCAAAAAATCATTACTAGAACATGAAGATGTTGACCATGTCCTCATTATGCCACTAGGACCAGTCATTTCTGCCCACGTAGGACCAGGGACATTAGCTGTCTTTTCAATCGGAAAAGAAGCAAGATAATAGAGAAAGGTTAGAATAGTAAGTTCTAGCCTTCTTATTTATAGCTAGCCATAAGAAAATTCTATACCTGATTTCCTCCATATTCGACTGATGAAGTGATATAATTTTTAAAATCAAAGGAGGAAAAGACATGGCTTTGACTTATGCTGTACTTGGAAGTGGTGCAATGGAACTACGTTTTGGGCTGCTATTAAAAGAACACCTCGGTGCTCAAGTGGATTTTATTGATACGTGGAAAGAGCAAGTCGACACGATTAGAAAACAAGGTGGTGTTTATCAATCACGTGATGGTAAAAATCGTCATCTGATTCCGATTAGCATTCAGACACCAGAAGAATACCAAGGAAAACCAGATGTTTTTATCATTTTTGATAAACAAATGCATTTGTCGCAATTACTCGAACGAAGCAAGCATTTCTTCCACGAAAATCAATATGTTTTCACAGGAATGAACGGCATGGGACATATCGAGAAAATAAATCTCTATTTTGCGCCTGAAAAAGTTTTAGCAGGAACTTGTCTGATTGGAACGGTCTTGAAAGACGCAGGAAATGTTGATTTTATTGGAAAAGCAGGTGCTGGTTCTATTAATATAGCCGCTCAATCAGGAACGGTCGATGATGTTCAAAAGCAGATAATAACTGAATTTGAAGCCTCAAACCTCAATCCAAATCTGACTGATAATTTTTTAGGAACACTTTACACAAAAGTTGTGTTCAATTCTGTCATCAATACCATTTGTACCCTTTTTGAAATTCGTATGGGACAATTCATTGATTACGAAGGTGCCGAAAAACTAGGACGTCAATTAATTGATGAAGCTTATAACGTTGCCGAATTAGCGGGCATTACTCCTCTGAATAGTCGTGATGAAGAATGGGAGACCATTCGGTATGTTAGCGCGGAAACAAGTCCTCTGCATTATCCGTCAATGTACCAAGATATGAACAAAGGACGTCAGACAGAAGTTGATTATATCAATGGTATATCTATGATTTAGGCAGGACTTATGATTACCAAGCAAAAACGCATGACTTTTTACGCCACTTAGTTCGCTTAGCAGAAAATATCCGTAAATTCCGCTAAGCGTTTTCTATGAAAAAGAAGAAAAATTGCTAAAAAACTTAGAAAAGAGGGTAGGTAAGTGTTGACTTGGTACCACTTTTTTTGGTATTATAATAAATGGTATTGTTTACCCCATTTGTAAGGCCCCGGAACCTTTCAAATAACTCGTGGACCGGAACATCCACACTTTGTAAACAAAAACGAATTCGTATAGGAGAACTCATGAACAAAACAACATTCATGGCTAAACCAGGCCAAGTTGAACGTAAATGGTACGTTGTTGACGCAACAGATGTACCTCTTGGACGTCTTTCTGCAGTAGTTGCTAGCGTACTTCGCGGAAAAAACAAACCAACATTTACACCACACACTGATACAGGTGATTTCGTTATCGTTATCAATGCTGAAAAAGTTAAATTAACTGGTAAAAAAGCAACTGATAAAATCTACTACACTCACTCAATGTATCCAGGTGGTTTGAAACAAATTTCAGCTGGTGAACTTCGTTCTAAAAATGCTGTTCGCTTGATTGAAAAATCAGTTAAAGGCATGCTTCCACACAACACTCTTGGACGTGCACAAGGCATGAAATTGAAAGTCTTTGTAGGTAGCGAGCATACACATGCTGCACAACAACCAGAAGCACTTGATATCAAAGGACTTATCTAAGAGAGAAAGGAGCATCTATTAAATGGCACAAGCACAATACACAGGTACTGGTCGTCGTAAAAACGCTGTTGCACGCGTACGTTTGGTCCCAGGTACTGGTAAAATCACAGTTAACAAAAAAGATGTAGAAGAATACATCCCACATGCTGACCTTCGTCTTGTTATCAACCAACCATTCGCAGTTACTTCAACTGTTGGTTCATACGACGTTTTCGTTAATGTTGTAGGTGGTGGTTACGCAGGTCAATCAGGAGCTATTCGTCACGGTATTGCTCGCGCATTGCTTCAAGTAGACCCAGACTTCCGTGATTCATTGAAACGCGCTGGTCTTCTTACACGTGATGCACGTATGGTTGAACGTAAAAAACCAGGTCTTAAAAAAGCTCGTAAAGCTTCACAATTCTCAAAACGTTAATCCGTTTTTCAGATTTGTACAAAAGAACACTCTTTGGGGTGTTCTTTTTTGCTTTTGAAAAAATTATTGGAGTAGGATTTTAGAGAAGGGACTCAAAATACAGTCATGTGCCTCTTAAAATGCCTGAAAGAGTCTTAGTGTCCTATAAGAGGGAAAAGTAATAGAAGGTGATTTGATGCTTAAATAGAGCCTGTGAGAGAGTCTACTAGAATAAATCAAAAAAACTTAAAAAACATATTGACAGTATAGATGAAGTTTAGTATACTAAATAAGCTGTTGTTTGAGGCAGCAAATATTTCAAAAATGCTTTGAAAAAAGTTCAAAAAACTTCTTGACAAAGC
>ENA-OQIG01000203-OQIG01000203.1-human-gut-metagenome-genome-assembly--contig:-NODE-203-length-34697-cov-3.083888_pt1 | contig 34697 bp, 37 predicted proteins | sample MGYA00242576_ERZ504741 | MGnify/ENA primary metagenome ERZ504741 (study PRJEB26092, sample SAMD00036436) | human gut metagenome | host: Homo sapiens | study: EMG produced TPA metagenomics assembly of... | reverse complement strand
ATTAATCAAAGTCGATGGTGGCAGTATTTTTGCAAGTACGGGTATGATGGGCGATTCACCGATGGGTTATCTAAGTATTTGGTGGGCGCTTCTTATCTTGGTGCCATCGCTCTTGGATACACCATTGCCGGAGGATTTCTTGCGGTACTAATGACTGATGTAATTCAGTTCGGAGTACTTCTGGCCGTGGTTGTATTTATGATACCTCTTTCATTTAACGCGGTAGGAGGCGTAAGTGCATTTATCGATAAGGCCAGTGAGATACCGGGATTCTTCTCGGGCACATCTCCGACCTATACATGGGGGTGGCTTTTACTGTGGATATTTCTCAATGTGTCTATGATTGGCGGTGACTGGCCGTTTGTACAGCGATACATAAGCGTGCCTACTACAAGAGACGCAAAAAAGAGTACTTATTTAATCGGAATTCTTTATCTCGTCACTCCTCTTATCTGGTATCTTCCTACCATGATTTATCGTGTGATGGAACCCGGACTTGCGCTTGATTTGGATGCAACCACAATGACTTTCAACGGCGAACACGCTTATGTGAATATGAGCAAACTCGTGCTTATGAAAGGAATGGTCGGTATGATGTTGGCAGCGATGCTATCGGCTACATTGAGTAATGTTTCGGGCATTTTGAATGTATATGCCAATGTATATACTTATGATATTTGGGGACACAAAGAGAAAAACCGTCAGGCAGATGAGAAAAAGCGTATCAAGGTAGGACGTCTCTTCACATTTGTCTTTGGACTTGTGATTATCGCTTTGTCAATGCTCATCCCGTTTGCCGGAGGTGCCGAAAAGGTGGTAGTAACCCTTCTTACTATGGTGATGTGTCCTTTATATATTCCGTCGATATGGGGACTGTTCTCGAAGCGGCTGACAGGCAACCAACTTATTTCTGCAATGATTCTTACCTGGCTCGTTGGTATTATGGCTCGCGTCATAATTCCCGCCTCCGTTATTAGTCCAAGCCTTATAGAGTCAGTTGCCGGTTGTGTACTTCCTGTACTTATCCTTGCAATTATGGAAGTTTGGTCGGCACGTAAAAAGTATGAAGACAATGGTTATCAAGCCATTTGTGAATATACTGATCCTGAAGCCGATCGTGAACCGACATTAAAGGAGAAGAAAGCGGTATTAATCTATTCACATTTGGCTGTTAACTGCTTCTGTATTACCATTGGTGTCGTTGCGCTCTTACTGATTGGTCTGCTTATTGCCGGCGATCCGAAGACCCTTGCGGTCAAAGGAATTGTGATAGGAAGTATCATACTGATGATTGCCATGATACTTGCTTATGTGATATACAGAATTATATATGCAAGACGTCTGAAAATGTCTAGCTAGTCAATTATTAATAACCCTAAATACTAATCAAATGAATCTAAAGATGTTATTGTTTGCAAGTGTGTCGCTTGTGCTTTTTGCATCTTGTCATAACTCGGATGATCCGTATATGACACTCGCGACAAAGACACTTGATGTAGAAGCAGAAGGTGGACTTTTCACTGTTGACCTTTCATCTAATGTCTATTACAGAGTCAATAACGATTGTCAGACCGATGGAAGCGATAGCCATTGGGCAGTTGTTGATTCGCATGAGACACAAGGTGAGATTACTAAATTTACAATCAAAGTCTCTGAAAATTCGTCGACTAGTTCACGTGTCGGTGCCATTCGTTTCATTGGCGATGATGTAACTCCTCTAAAGCTGGTTATTACCCAAAAGATGATTGTTCCGAAAGGTATCAGTCCTATCACCGAATCGATTGACGCAACTACAACAGAATCTTCGTTCAAAGTCTTTGGCGATAAGGAGTGGAAGGCTGTGTGTACAGATGCGGATGTGACCGTTTCTCCTGCAAATGGGGTAGGCGAATGTGATATTAAACTTACTTTCCCGGAGAACAAGACATTTGCCAAACGGACAATTAAAGTAACGGTAACCATCCAGGATGATACAGACTATACCTATACTCTTGTACAAGATGCTTTCTCGGGCATTTTGGCTGATTGGGACTTGAAGAGTTTAACTGCCAACACAAGTGGAACATTTGCTGATGATGAGGCACAATCGGTATTCCCGGGAACCAATGGCAAGTATATTGCTCCGAGTGCCGGAAGTGGTAAGATTGAGTATTGGGCATGTGACCGGACAGGTTATGTAGAGCAGAAGTCGTATGCAGCCGTGCCGTGGGTGCTAATGGTGACCCGTATGTATCAGGAGCTATTCCGGGTGATTATTGGTATGTCTATGGGGATATGAAAGGTACGACCATTCCTGCCGGTACCAAGATACACTTCTATTTTGTGACCAAATTAGGAACGATGTGTTCCAACTACTGGATGATCGAATTCAAGGATGGAGAAGAATGGAAACCGGCTCTTCCGACTTCGACTCTTCAGGAAAGTGCGACAGAGACACTGTCGGGTGCACCTATCAATTACTCGGTGACTATTACCTACAACTTTGCGGGAATGTTGCTCGATAGCAGTAACAATGGCGCATATATCCCTGCCGAAGGAGTATTTACCACGACTAAGGATATGGATGAGATTGTGTTAAGATTCGGACAGGCAGGTCGTTTATGTCTTAATGGCGCCAAATTCGCTGGAAAGTATATCGACTGGACACATGCAAGCGGCCAGACACGTTTTTCAGCGCAACATCCGAGTAATCCTGAAACAGGTGCGGCAATCAAAGAGTATAACCAACATGTATTGCTTGAAATCGTAGAATAAAGAGTATGAAAAAAAAGTATATTAAGCCTGTTATTGGCATGTTTCCTGCAAATCAATCTGGCTTTTGCACAGAATGTAATGAAGGGTGTCGTTAGCGATGCCAATGGTCCTCTTGTCGGAGTGGTGATCCACGATAAAGACAATGCAAAAGGTACTACCTCCGATATGTCGGGAAGTATGCGCTCAATGGCGCTGAATCAGGCCATACAATAGAATTCCGTTATCTTGGTTATGTGACCGAGACTGTGGTATGGGATGGTAAAAGTGTAGTAAATATAAAACTTAAAGAGGATGCTGTACAACTTGAAGAGACGGTTGTTATCGGCTATGGATCTGTAAAGAAGAAAGATCTTACAGGTGCGGTCGGTGTAATCAACAGTTCGCTTATCGAGAAACAGAGCACGTCTCAACTTTCACAATCTTTGCAAGGACTGATTCCGGGACTGACGGTTACCCGTTCGAGCAGTATGCCGGGAGCGAGTGCTACGGTTCAGGTGCGTGGTGTGACAACAATGTCTGATTCGAGTCCGCTTATCCTTGTCGATGGTATGATGGTCAGTAGCCTCGACAATATAGCAAGCGAAGACGTACAGCAGATTACTGTACTTAAAGATGCAGCTTCTGCATCCATCTATGGTGCCCGTGCTGCTGCCGGTGTTATCTTGATAACGACTAAGGAGGCGACCGAGGGACAGCTTTCGATCGGTTATAACGGAGAGATTTCGTTGTCTTCTCCTACCGAATTTCCGAAATTCCTGACAGACCCTTATCACTACATGACAATGTATAACGAATGGTCGTGGAACGATGCCGGTAATCCTGCGGGAGGCGAGTTTGCCAACTATTCACAGGACTACATCGACAACTATGCTACCAACAACAGGTATGATCCCATTCAATATCCTATCTATGATTGGAAAGACGCTATTCTTTCGAATACCGCTATGCGCCATAAGCACAACTTGACCATGACGTATGGCAACAAGGTAATCAAGAGCCACACTTCCGCTACCTACGAAAATGCCGACGCTATCTATAAAGGTTCAAACCACGAAAGAATCTCTATCCGTTCGCGTAATAATCTCAAGATTAGCGATAAGCTCTCCGGTTCTATCGATTTCTCGGTACGTTATGCCACGAAAAATGACCCGACTTCCGGTAGTCCGATTCGTGCAGCTTATATGTATCCTTCCATTTATTTGGGACTTTATCCGGACGGCCGTGTAGGTCCCGGTAAAGACGGCAGTCTTAGCAATACGCTTGCCGCCTTATTGGAAGGCGGAGAGAAGAAGACCGTATCCAACACAATGACCGGTAAATTCTCGTTGAGCTATAAGCCCATAAAAGATTTGACCCTTACTGCCAACCTGACTCCTACCGTCGGAACTGTTTCGATCAAGGAGATGAAGAAAGCCATACCTGTTTACGATGCATACGAAACCGATGTTATGCTGGGATATGTTTCAGGATATACTTCCAATTCGCTAAGTGAAGAACGTCGTAACATCAAATCATTGGAGAAACAATTCATCGCTACATACGACAAGACCTTCGGCAAGGTACATAACTTCAATGCCATGGTCGGTTATGAAGATTATAGTTATACGTATGAAACGATGTCGGGATCGACAAACGATATGTCTTTGTCTTCTTTCCCTTATCTTGATTTGGCGAATAAGAATGCTCTTGCCGTAGCCGGTAATTCTTATCAGAATGCATACCGTTCATTTTTTGGCCGTGTCATGTATAATTACGACAGCCGTTACTACCTCCAGCTCAATGCTCGTGAAGACGGATCTTCACGTTTTCACAAGGATCACCGTTGGGGATTCTTCCCGTCCGCATCGGTGGGTTGGGTCATCTCTAACGAGAAATTCATGCAAAACATAACCCCGATAAACTATCTGAAGTTCCGTGCCTCTATCGGTACTCTCGGTAACGAGCGGATTGGAAATTATCCTTATCAGACATACATTTCGTTCAATAATGCCATTATGTATGACAGTGCAGGTTCTACGCCCCAATCTTCGATGTCTGCCGCTCAACAGGATTATGCGTATGAGAATATCCATTGGGAGAAAACACAGAGCTGGGATATAGGTGTGGATGCCGCTTTCTTTAACAATCGTCTAGACTTTAGCGCAGACTATTATTATAAGAAGACAACAGATATGCTCTTGTCGGTGGCAATCCCGTCGTTTACAGGTTATTCGGCACCTGACAGGAACGTAGGTAAAATGCACACCCGTGGTTGGGAGGTGAAACTCGGCTGGTCTGATCGTATCGGAGATGTAACTTATGCAGTAAGTTTTAATATCTCTGATTACAAGTCTATAATAGATAATCTTAATGGCAGGCAGCAGTTTAACAGCGATGGTACCATTATTACCGAAGGCGCAGAATATAACTCCTGGTATGGATATAAGACTGCTGGTTTATTCCAGACCGCAGAGGAAGTCAGTGAAAGCGCTCTGCTTTCGGCTTCTACCAAACCGGGTGATGTGAAATATGTAGATGTCAGCGGTCCGGACGGCACTCCTGACGGAATTATCAATGAGACATACGACCGTGTAGTGCTTGGCAGCTCATTGCCACACTATCTATATGGAGGTTCTATTAGTTTGGGCTGGAAAGGTCTCTCCTTCTCCTTACTCTTCAATGGTGTCGGGAAACAACTTTCACGCCTCACCGAAAGTATGATTCGCCCCATGCAGGGACAATGGCTTCCGGCTCCGTCAGTCCTTCTGAACGACAATGGCAGCCGTAATTATTGGAGTGTGTATAACACTGCAGAGCAGAACGCGGCAGCCAGCTATCCCCGTTTGAGCCATCAGGGCGGTGAATACAACAACTACAAAATGTCGGATTACTGGCTCAAGAGTAGTGCCTATATGCGTATAAAGAATATCAACGTTGGCTATACAGTTCCTAAAAAATCGTCTCTAAAGTCGGAATCAAGGACTTCGGGTGTACGTCAATATCGATGATCCATACTGCTTTGATAGTTATCTTTCGGGATGGGACCCTGAAGCAGGCGCTTCTACCTATATCACACGCACTTATACATTTGGAGTGGATATCAAATTCTAATGGAGTATGAAAAAATTACATAATATGAAAAAATACATGTATTGATTTGCATGATAGCTCTTCTATCTGTAACTTCTTGTGTGAACCTCGATCTGAATCCTCCTTCAGCCGCATCCAGTGAAAACTGGTTCTCGTCACCGGAGGAAGTTCGAATCTCATTGAACGATTTTTATCGCAGTACCTTCTTTGTTATAGAAGAAGGTTGGACGCTGGATCGTAATACGGATGACTGGGCGCAACGAACCAACATTTATACCATTGCGGCAGATTTACTGAATGCGTCTTCTACAAGTAATCCTAACATCAAGACTGTTTGGAGTTACACGTACAAGAACATTAGTCGTGCCAACCGAATTTTGGAGGCACTCGACAAACTTGAAGGCAAATATTCCACTACTGAACTGAATACGCTTCGTGCCGAAGCCCGTTTTTTCAGGGCGTTTGCTTATTCACGTTTGATTACTCTTTGGGGAGATGTTCCTTTCTACGTGACTTCGATTACTCCGGAGGAAGCATTTGAGATGGGGCGTACCGACAAAGCTGTCGTTCTGAAACAAATTTATGAAGATTATGACTATGCCGCAGAAAATTTGCCGGCCGCAAATAATAATAGCGGCGCCACCCGTGTGGACAAAGGAACGGCTTATGCTTACAAGGCTCGTACCGCTCTCTATCAGCACGACTATGGGACTGCCGCAAAGGCTGCGCAAGACTGTATAGATCTGGAAGTATATGACTTGGCCCCTGATTATGGAGAACTTTTCCGCGACAAGACAAGAGGAAGCAAAGAAGTTATTTTCTCTGTTGCTCACTCAAGCGACCTTGAGTTGGATGAAAACGGTAAACCTACTACACAGGCTATCGGTTCCTTTATTGCCCGTTCGGCAGGCGGTACACATAATGCGCAACCTTCGTGGGAACTTCTTGCTGTCTACGAAATGACGAATGGCAAGACGATTGATGAACCGGGCAGTGGCTTTGATCCTCACGATCCATTTGCCAACCGTGATCCCCGTTGCCTGGAAACATTTGCTGCTCCCGGCAGCCGTATCTATGGTATTGAGTGGAATCCTGCGCCAAACGCACTCGAAATAATGGACTATACGCAAAATCGTATGATTACAAATAAAGATTCCAAAGGCGGTTCGGATGCTTCCAACTGTGCTTACAATGGTTGTTGCCTGCGCAAAGGCGCGCAAGAATCATGGCGTACTACTTTGTATAACGGCAACCCCGTTATTCTCATGCGTTATGCCGATGTCTTGTTGATGTATGCCGAAGCTAAGATTGAACTGGGGGAGATTGACGCTACTGTCCTTGCTTGCATCAATGATGTCCGTGCCCGTGCTTATGGCACCACCCGTACACAAACCAACGACTATCCGTCCATCACGACAACCGATCAGACGGCATTGCGCAAAGTGCTCCGCCGTGAGCGTCGTGTGGAGTTTGCATGGGAAAATCTGCGCTATTTCGACTTGCTTCGTTGGCATCAGTTTGAGAATGCTTTCGGACACAATATGTACGGATTTACCCGTACAGCCAACAGGGCAAAGGAATACTTTGCGGCAGGCAACTGGTTTTGGCCGGAGACTCCGACATTTGACAAAGACGGATTTCCTTCTTTTGAAGCGATGGCCGACGGAACCTATATCGTCCAGCATGGTGAACGTAAGTATGATGAGAAGATTTATTTATGGCCATTACCAAGTGATGATGTATTGATAATGAATGGCAAACTTGTTCAAAATCCAGGGTACTAACTTTATTAAATAAATGATATTATGAGCATTGGAGAAATTTTATTGCGCAGTCGCTATCAACCATTGAAAAGGGTGTTGAGCTATGATGTATTCAACACCGGCTTTAACGGTTGGATGACATTGATGCCTAACTTTACGGAATATCCCGATTTTGATGTTCCCAAGACATTGGTCAATAAAGACCAGTGGCCACCGGTCATGCTTAGTTCCGCTACTTTCAGGTATCCGGGCACTCACGGGGCAATGTCCGGTACTTACTCTCTTAAACTTCGACAAGACCTGTTGCCGCTCCTTATACGGAGATTCCGGCGGAAGGTTGTCTGGGACATGCCATTAAGCGGCTTTCGTTCTCTCGTCCGGGCTGCAAATATTTGCAGATAGAATGTTGGTTTACATACACGGCGGAGCAGGATGTGGTGGATGGCGGTGACCGTCCGCAACCGGGTTTGCATGAGAGTTCCATCCGCGATTTTGGTATGGGATTCGATGTACAGGAGGGTGGAAAACGTTACCATGTAGGAATTCGCTATCTCAATGCAGTAGATGGCAAATTAATGCAGAAGTGGCAGTATGAACATTCCAATGAAGACATAACCGACCGCGATTGGGCTTATGGACTTGACGGAGACTGGTGTAAGAGGGGAGTCGATCCCTGGTGGTTCGGCCGCCGTTATCCTAATGGCGACCACGATGGATTCAAGGATTTGAAAGATGGTCATCAGAAGCTCATTTACAATGAGACCGACTGTAAACTCAATTGGCAATACATGCGTCTGAAACTTGACACAGAGCTTCGAGAATATGTAGAGTTCCAATGTCAGGACAAAATTTGGGATATGCGTGGCATTGCAGCTGATACCGTTGACGGATATGGACGCATCGACAATCTTATCAATCCTCTTTTCTGGGTGGGTACTGATACCAATCGTCGTGTATTCTTTTATATAGATTCTGTTGTTGTTTCACAAGAATAAAAGGAGGAATGTAATATATGAAAATGTTTAATGATTCCCATCTTGAGGTAAAGAAGTTCTTTAAAGGTACTTTCTTCACTCATCCTTACGAGGCTGGTTGGGCAGATGAGGCTATATTCTTTGTTATGGTTGAGAAAATAGAAGGAGATCCCGTATTCGAAGGTCGTGTACAACTATCGCAAGACGGCATACATTGGGCTGACGACGGTAGTGATCCTGTAATCTTCAAAGGACTTGGCCAACATATTATAAAGGTAAATTCAAATTTTGGTAATTATATTCGTCTTGCCGTCAGCATTGAAGGCGGAGAGATGTTTTTAAATCTTCATATAGCATGCAAAGGTTAATATTTATACTTAGTCTGTTCATTCTTGCGATTGTAGGATGCAGTTCCAATGAGTCTCACTCATTTTTGATTCGTCCGGATGGAGGTGGGGAAGATGCTGCCACTGAAATAGAGGTAGGTAAAACGATTCCTGCCTGGCAGGAGGGTGTGATGGATATTCATTTCATCAATACGACTACCGGTGAAAGCATGTTTGTAATATTCCCGGATGGTACGCAAATGCTTATTGATGCCGCAAGTTCGAGTGTTACAACCAACTCTAATAGTAATACGACCAACACCGGTATCCGTAGTCGTTGGGATCCGACTCTGACTTCTACCCGTGGTTCACAGATTATAACTGATTACATTCGTAAGTGTATGGTATGGACAGGTAACAGTACGATTGATTATGCCGTACTTACCCACTTCCATAATGACCACTTCGGCGGTTATACTTCTTCCTTGCCGAAATCTTCCAACTCCGACACTTATTCGTTGATAGGTTTTGCCGAGATTTTCGACAATTTCAAGATTGGTACGCTTCTCGATCGTGGCTATCCCGATTATAACTATCCGTTTAATATGGCGACAATGGCAGACAATGCTCCAAGTTGCAGCAACTATATTAATGCAGTGAAATGGCATGTCGCCAATCAAAAGTTCGATGCTGCGATATTCAAAGCAGGGGCGAATGATCAGATCGTTCAGAAGTATAATCCTGCAAAGTACCCTACTGCAAAGGTGCAAAACGTGGCAGTGAATGGAGAGATCTGGACAGGTTCGGGCACTACCACAAAGAAGACATTCCCTGAACTCTCGGAGATTACATACGAAAACAGTAAGAACATTACCTCCAGTGACAATTGTCCGCCGGAGAATATAACCAGTTGTGTGATGAAAGTTTCGTATGGCAACTTTGATTTCTTTGCCGGTGGTGACCTTCAGTATAACGGACGTTCGAGTCATGCGTGGAAAGATGCCGAACTGCCCTGTGCAAAAGCAGTGGGTCAGGTGGAACTATTGAAAGCTAACCATCACGGTGTAACCAACACCAATCAGGTGGATGCTCTGAAAGCACTCAATCCACAAACGATTGTTGTCAATTCGTGGGTAGATTGTCATCCCCGTACCGATATACTGAATTCGATGGAGACAACACTCCCTGCGTGTGACATGTTTATCACTAACTTCTGGCAAGGCGATCGCCCCAGCGGAGTAGACGACCGGGTTACGGCGGAAGAGGCTGCGAGAGTAAAGGGATATGATGGACATATTGTAGTTCGTGTGACCGACGGAGGAAACAAATACAGAGTTGTGACAATCACAGATTCTGACGGGGCAATGACTGTTAAGACTATTTCTGGTCCATATACAAGCAGATAATGAATACAAAATATTATGATGTAATAGTAGCAGGTGCAGGTCCTGCCGGGATATGTGCGGCTGTAGCCGCCGCCCGGCAAGGAGCACGTGTTGCTCTTATCGAAAGATACGGAGTCATCGGAGGTAACCTGACCGCCGGGTATGTCGGCCCTATTCTCGGTAGTGTAAGCAAGAACACGATGCGCGATGAGGTTTGTGCTATTCTTGGCGTCAAAGACAATGACTGGATTGGCGAACATGGAAATGCTCACGATTTCGAAGAGGCAAAACTTACATTGGCAGAATTTGTCGCCAGGGAAAAGAACGTCGATGTCTTTTTGCAATGTTGCGTGTCGGATGTTATTCGTGACGGAAAGGTGGTAAAAGGCATTAAGTGTGCAAGTAACGAGGGGACGCTCTGTTTTGAAGCCGCGGTTACAATTGATTGTACCGGTGATGCCATAGTATCTTTTCTTGCCGGTGCAAAAATAGAAAAAGGACGTGCTGACGGACTCATGCAGCCTGTAACCCTTGAATACACCATTGACGGCGTAGATGAGTCGAAAGGAATTATCTGCATTGGAGATGTAGACAATGTTCAATTGAATGGCGAGTGTTTTCTTGATTGGTGTAAAAAGAAAGCCGATGAGGGCAAACTTCCCCGGATGCTTGCTGCCGTGCGTTTGCATCCGTCGGTCAGACCGGGTTGCCGTCAGGTAAATACGACACAAGTCAATAGGGTGGATATTACTTCGGTAAGCTCTATTTTCGCCGCCGATCTTGAACTTAGGCAACAGATACGCTCCTGACTCAATTCTTGAAAGAAAATTTGCCGGGTTACGAAAACTGTAGAGTGATCGGAAGTGGTACAACAACCGGAGTGCGCGAAAGCCGCAGGGTGATGGCGACTATGTGATTGATGCCGATGAGATGGCGGAAGGCTGTCGTTTTGCCGATGTGGTGTACATAAAGCATTGTTCATTGTCGATATACATAATCCTGACGGAGCCGGACAGGCGGAACCGACCATCCAATATTGCAAACCATACGATTTGCCGTATCGTTGTTTTCTCCCGTTGGGCTTGGAAGGGCTTCTGGTGGCGGGACGGTGCATATCGGGTACTCACAGAGCTCACGCTTCCTATCGTGTCATGAGTATTTGCATGGCGATGGGAGAGGCAGTTGGTATTGCCGCTGCCATGAGTGCGTCGCAGCATTGTACTCCGCGGGCTCTCGATGTGGGAGAGTTGCAGAAACGGCTTGAATCGTTAGGCGTAGAGCTGTTCGATTAACGTAGAACATAATCATACTTTAAATTTATAGAGCATACTTATGAAAAAGATCTATTTGTCTGTCGTGTGCTTACTGATCTCTATTCCCCTTATCGCCCAGTTGTATGTAGAGCCGGAGAAAGAGGTAGAGTGCTCTGTCTTCCTGGCAAAGGAAGGACGGGGGCGGGCACAGCAAGGACTTGAAATGTGGGATGATTACATATTCTCGTGCGAGGATGGAGGGCACGTGAATATCTATGATTTCAAAAGTGCGATCCGAAACCTGTGGCAGGCTTTGAGTTGGCGTCCTCCCATCCGGACAACCATGTAAATAATGTATGCTTTGGCGTCGAGACAAAACGCGGAGCATCGTTTCCTCTCTTGTATATCACAAACGGGAAGGTAGGAAGCGAGTTGGAATGGTTGTGTTTTGTGGAGAGCATTACCCGTCGTGGAAAACGTTTTAGCAGCGAAATCGCACAGACAATTGAACTTGATGGCTCGAAGTGGGTGGAGAAAGGGTATGTCCCTATCTTTGGAGCGCCAAGCTGGCTGGTCGATCGGGAACGGGGCTTTATATGGATATTCTCGGCGCGTAAACGTACTGTGGCGAAGGTGACAAAGCATGCATGGGAAAACCAGTATGTCGCCACCAAATTCCGCATACCGTCGTTGAGTGAGGGGGCAAAGGTGCGCCTCGACGAAAATGACATTCTCGATCAGGTGGTGTTCCCCTATGAGGTATGGTTCACACAAGCGGGCTGTATGCATGATGGTAAAATCTATTTTTGCTTCGGAGTTGGGAAACAGGACGACAACCGTCCTTCCTGCATCCGGGTGTACGATACGGATAGGCGGACGATTACTGCCCGGTACAATGTGCAGGAACAGGTTATTTACGAACCGGAAGATATTGTGGTCAAAGACGGGGTTATGTATGTCAATACCAATACGAATGCGAAAAAGACGTCTGATCTTCCTTGCATATTCAAACTCTCTCTTCCGAAAGAAAAGCCGGTGACCGAAAATCCTCTCGACGAGATACGCAGGGATCCGGAACGTGCGGGCGGCGTGTATTATGTGACCGATCTTTCACATCCGGTTACGCCGGCGCCCAAAGGATATACGCCTTTCTATATAAACGGCTATTTTCGTCATGGAGCGCGTCAGATAGACGATGAGGTGACTTATCCTGCCATATACGGCGTATTGGAGAAAGCTCATGCCACAAACAACCTTACCGATTTTGGGAAAGCCCTGTACGAACGTCTTGAACCGTTCAAGAAGAATGTGTTTTACAAAGAAGGCGATCTGACACAAATCGGTTATCGTCAGACAAGGGAGATAGGCCGGAGGATGGTACAAAACTATCCGGAAGTATTTGAAGGCCATCCCTATTTGAAGACTAACGCAACGAATGTGCTTCGGGTGGCAGCCACCATGCAATCTGTAAATTCGGGCATTTTGTCGCTGCGTCCCGGGCTTGAATGGGCGGAGATAGACAACTCCCGTTCGTTCCTTACCACACTGAATCCCTACGGTAACGTATGTCCCGACAGGAGTCCGCTTGATAAGTATATACTCGGTAAAGAAAACAGTTGGTATAAAAAATATCGTTCATATATAGATGAAAAGTTGGATGTGGATGCTTTTTTTACAAGACTGTTTATAGACGTAACACAAGTAGAAAGTGAGTATGACAAGTACGACCTGATCCATCGTTTCTGGTTAATGGCATCACTGATGCAATGCCTCGACCGCCAAGTGCCTATATGGGATATTTTTACAGAAGAGGAAATATTGGCTTGGGCGGAAATCGAGAACTATAAGTATTTTGCGCAGAAAGGTCCTGAACCGGTATCTCACGGGCGTAGTTGGGGACTTGCATCCCGCACGTTACGCCATTTGTTAGACGAATCTGCCGAAGATCTGGTTCGCAAGCGTCATGGCATCAATCTCAACTTCGGACACGATGGCGTTCTGATGGCTATCTTGACAAATCTGCAAGCCGGAACGTGGGCGCGGGAGGCTAGTAATTCCAAAGAAGCGTTGCAGAGTTGGAAGTATTGGGATATTCCGATGGGGGCGAACCTTCAGATGATCTTTTACCAATCAGAAGACAATCCGGACGTTTTAGTTAAGTTTATGCTGAATGAAAAAGACCTCCGGTTGCCGTTGGAAGCGGTTGAAGCATCTTATTACAAATGGAATGAGGTTTATAAATTCTATATAGAACATTGCGACAAGGTGGAAAAATCACTTGCCGAAACATTGAAATTATCGTATGAAGACTTTTAATTATAATCGTGCTGAAATAAAGGCCGGAATAGTACATTTCGGCGTTGGAAACTTCCATCGTGCACATCTCGAAGCTTACACAAATCTATTACTTGAAGATCCGTCACAAAGATGCTGGGGGGTATTCGGAGCCATGATTATGCCTACGGACGGGGTATTGTTCAACGCCCTCAAGAAAGACGACGGCATATATCAGTTGACGACATGCAGCCCTTCCGGCGAACAGGATAGTATGCTGATTGGTTCGCTTGTAGAACTGGCATGGGGGGAAATAGATAGTGAGCCTATCATCGCTAAAATAGCATCGGAGGAGATAAAAATCATCTCTCTCACCATTACCGAAGGGGGATATAAGGTTGATTTTAACCAATCGCGCAGTGTGTTCTGGTATGTAGCCGAAGGACTTAAACGCCGGATGGAGAAAGATTTGCCGATTACGATTCTTTCGTGTGACAACATGCAGATGAACGGCAATGCCGCCAAATACGCGTTTATGTCATACTTCGAAGCGAAATATCCCGAGGTGGCAGCGTGGGCGAAAAAGAAAGTGACGTTCCCGAATTCGATGGTGGATCGAATCACTCCCGTAACAAAACCGGGTAAGGTTACAGATGTGTGTTGTGAAGACTTTATACAATGGGTGATTGAAGATAATTCATTGCAGGCCGTCCTGCATGGGAGAAGGTGGGAGTTACATTCACCCATGATGTGACCCCGTATGAAATCATGAAATTAAGTCTTCTCAATGCGTCACATACTCTTCTTTCTTATCCTGCCTATATGGAAGGATTCAGGAAGGTCGATGCTGTAATGGCAGACGAGAGGTATCGTGCAATGATAAAGCTGTTTATGAACAGGGATGTTACTCCTTATGTTCCGGTTCCCGAGGGCGTTGACCTTGAAGCGTATAAAGACCAGCTTATCGAACGATTTTCAAACAAGGCGATCAGCGATCAGGTATCACGGCTTTGCGGCGATGGCATTGCTAAGTTTGCGGTTTATGTGGTACCCATACTCAAACAGATGTTGCAGGATGGGAAGGATATTTCGATAGAGGCTTTCCTGATAGCTGTTTATTGCAAATACCTGATAGGTGCGCGCACCGAGTCCGGTGAAAATATAGCTATCTCCGAACCTCACATCACCCGGCGGACAGGAAGTTGATTTCGGGAGGATCGCCGGCCGAGTTCTTGAAGATATCACCTTTTGTGTCATTGGGACTGGACAAATATCCTGTGTTTATGGAAAAGTATGAGCAGTTTTATGCTATGCAGGTAGCGGAAGGATTGAAGGTCTTATTACAGTAAACAACTAAAAAATACAAGGCAATGAAGAAGTTTTTCATAACGGTTGTTCTGTCGCTTTCGTGCGTATTGTCGGTTTCGGCACAAAAACAGACGGAGGCGTCAACGCTTAACCTGATAGGTAAGCCGTTTGAATCGACTCCCAATCCCTATCATAGAGTCGATACATTGGTTTATAAAGGTTTTAACAGGACGGAGAATCGACAACTCCGTTGCTCTGCCGGTATGGCTGTGTTGTTTAAAACGAACACGCGTAATATACGGATTACGACAAAGTGGGGATATGTATATTCGAGCCATTCAACCATGCCGATCTCTTATAAAGGATATGATCTTTATATCAAAAATGCAGACGGTCAATGGCAGTATGCAGCAAGCGGTTCATTGAAAGCGTATAAGGGCGAGAAAACCGAGACATTCACGCTCATTGAGAATATGGATGGTACGATGCACGAATGTATGATGTATATGCCGATGTATTCGGAGGTCATTTCTTGTAAGATAGGGATAGATGACAATGCTGTTATCGAACCGTTGAAGTCCGATTTTCGTCACAGGATAGCGGTATATGGCTCTTCGTTTACGCAGGGAGTGAGCACGGATCGATCCGGTATGAGTTATCCCATGCAATTTATGCGTAATACAGGTCTTCAAGTCGTGTCGCTCGCAACAAGCGGACGTTGCTGATGCAGCCTTACATGCTCGACGTTCTTGCGGAAGTCAAGGCTGATGCCTTTATATTCGATACTTTTTCAAATCCTGACGCAGAACTGATAAGAGAGCGCCTGATGCCGTTTATCGATCGACTTATAGCGGCACATCCGGCTACTCCGTTAATATTTCAGCGTACTATCTATCGTGAACGACGTTCATTCGATACAGTTCTTGATGCGAAAGAACGGGCTAAGGCGGCAACCGTAGAGGAGTTGTTTGCGAAAATCCTCACGAACCCGAAATATAAAGATGTTTATCTGATTACGCCTGATGCTTCCGATGCGCATGAGACATCGGTCGACGGAACTCATCCAAGTAGTTATGGATATGCACTTTGGGCGAAGTCAATAGAGACTCCGGTAATAGAAATTTTAAGTAAATATGGTATAAAATGAGACAAGCGGTATTAGTAGAACCAAAACATATTGAATTTCGTGAGGTTGAGGCGCCTAAGGCGTCGGACCTGAAAGAACATCAGGTGCTTCTGAATATTAAGAGAATTGGTATTTGTGGAAGTGAGATACATTCTTATCACGGATGTCATCCGGCAACTTTCTATCCGGTAGTTCAGGGGCATGAATATTCGGCAGTGGTAGTCGCTACGGGGGCGGCGGTTACGATCTGCAAGGCGGGTGACGTTGTCACCGCACGTCCGCAACTTGCGTGTGGGAAGTGCAAGCCTTGTCAGCGGGGAGAGTATAATATTTGTGAGGAGCTAAGAGTGCAAGCCTTTCAGGCAAATGGAGCTGCGCAAGATTTTTTTGTGGTTGATGATGACAGGGTTGCGGTGTTGCCTGAAGGTATGTCACTTGATTATGGGGCTATGATAGAACCGGTGGCAGTGGCTGCGCATGCAACCATGCGTGGCGGGGACTTGAAAGGTAAGAATGTGGTTGTATCGGGTGCCGGAACGATCGGTAACCTCGTGGCGCAGTTCGCTAAGGCAAGAGGAGCCAAACGGGTCCTTATTACCGATGTGAGTGATTTCAGACTTGAAATCGCTCGTAAATGTGGTATAGTAGATACGCTCAATGTAGCTAAGACGCCGCTCAAAGAAGGAGCGAAGAGGCTTTTCGGGGATGAAGATTTTCAAGCTGCGTTTGAGGTTGCTGGAGTTGAGTCGAGTATTCGTTCGCTTATGGAGTGTATCGAAAAAGGGAGTACCATCGTTGTAGTGGCGGTATTTGGCAAGGATCCGTCGCTTGATATGTTCTATTTGGGAGAGCACGAACTGAAGGTGAACGGAACGATGATGTATCGCCATGAAGATTATCTTACGGCTATCGATCAGGTATGTTCGGGAGCCATCCGTCTCGAACCGCTTATTTCGAATCATTTTCCGTTCGAACAGTATGACAAGGCATATAAATTTATAGACGAGAATAGTGCAACATCCATGAAAATAATTATTAAACTATAAAACCATGAAAATAATAGGTATAGGAGAAGTTGTTTGGGATTGCTTCCCGGAAGGTAAGAGACTTGGCGGAGCGCCTATCAATTTCTGTTTTTTTGCGAAGGAATTGGGAGCAGAATCATATCCCGTTACGGCAATAGGTGGCGACGAACTCGGTGATGAAACATTTACGGTGCTTAAAGAGACCGGACTTGATTTAGGATATATTTCCCGTAATATTTTGCCGACAGGTAAAGTGCTTGTGTCGTTGAATGAGGCCGGTGTACCGCAATATGAGATTGTTGAGAATGTTGCTTGGGATGCTATCGAGTGTAGTCCTGCGACCATGAAACTTGTCAGCGATGCAGATGCTGTTTGTTGGGGCTCTTTGGCACAACGAAGTGAAAAGTCACGTGCTGCAATCTTGAGACTCATAGATGCCGTGCCGGATACCTCTTTGAAGGTGTTTGATATTAATATCAGGCAACATTTTTATTCGACAGACTTGATTGTGGAATCCTTGCAAAAAGCAAATGTGCTCAAATTGAATGAAGACGAATTGCCGTTATTGATTTCTCTTCTTTCCCTTTCTACTGATTTTGTGGAAGCTATCGCAGACTCATTGCTCGTTTCTCGCTCAAATATGTTATATTCACACAGGGGGCAGTACGTAGTGGCATATATGATGCAAGTGGGGAAATTTCATCCATAGATACACCTAAAGTCGAGGTGGCTGATACTGTAGGTGCAGGCGACTCGTTTACTGCTACCTTTGTTGTGAACATACTTAGAGGGGTGTCGGTTGCTGAATCACACCGCAAAGCGGTAGATGTATCGGCATATACTTGTACACAAAGGGGGGCTATTAATCCGTTGCCGGATAGTAAAAAGTAATATTGGGTACTCCACATAAGGAAGTTTCGTACTTGGTTTGAATGATTCTTCAAACCAAGCGTGATGAATATGTCTTGTTTTTATTAAATGCGGTTTAATCTCATTAATTAACCGCAAAATTTGCGGCTTATCATACCTCTTTTAACCGCATTTTTATAGATAACTCCAATTTAATAGTTATTTTTGCAGAAATAACTGATGGTATGTTTATCCATGAAATAGAAAATTGGAGTTCATTCAGATGGAACGCTGAAAGATTGTCAGATGCGATAGCCCTGACAAACAGGGCTATCGGATATCTTGTTGGAAGGTTAAGTACAATTGGATTTGATAGTCAGATGATCGCTACGGTGGAAGCTGTGACGCATGATGTTGTTGCATCTTCAGAAATTGAAGGAGTAACTTTGAATACAGCAGAGGTACGTTCTTCCGTTGCCCGAAAATTAGGTGTGACTGTACCCGATGTGAAAGAACCGACGCATTATATTGATGGAATGGTCGAGATGATGCTTGATGCTATAATGAATTACGAAACTCCGTTAACACATGATAGATTATTCGGATGGCATTCCGCACTTTTCCCAACAGGTAAAAGTGGCTTTTCTGATATTTTAGTGGGAAGTTATCGTACTGAAGCTATGGAGGTTGTTTCCGGTACATTTGGGCGGGAAAGAATACATTATCGTGCTCCCGGGCCGGAACGTGTATATGACGAAATGGATAAATTTCTTTTATGGTTGAATGCCCCCAATATAGCTCCGTCATTATTAAAGTCTGCAATTGCTCATTTCTGGTTTGTATGTATCCATCCGTTTGACGATGGGAATGGTCGTATTGCGAGAGCTATATCAGATATGGTATTATCCCAGACAGATCGCAGTAAATTGCGATTCTTTAGTATGTCTATGCAGATTAATAAGGAAAAGAAGGCTTATTATCGTATGCTGGAACAGGCTCAACGTGGAAATGGTGATATTACAGAATGGTTAGAATGGTATCTGGCTTGTCTTAAACGGGCTATTGATGAATCCAATGGCTTGTTAAGCGGCATATTGAATAAAGCGATTTTTTGGAAAACTCATTCGGGGGGCATTATAACTGAAAGACAACGAATGATCCTCAATATATATCTGAATGGCTATGAAGGAAAACTTACTGCAAAAAATTGGAGCAAGTTGGCCGAAGTTTCATTAGATACAGCTACCAGGGATGTGAAGGATTTAGTGGCAAAGGGAATTCTTTCGCCTATACAGGGGCGTGTCAGGGATGTATCATACACATTAAATTATGTAGAATCAGATACCCGAGTAGCTGACTTTACTGATTCTGTACTGATAAATCGTGATGGAAATGATTATATATCTTCTATGTATAAGAAGCAAAAAACTGTAGAGGAAAGAATTTCTCCATTGGATAAAATGCGTTTTGAACAAAAGGAGATGTCAATCGACGATTTGGTATATAAGTATTTTGCATATCTCATTGGATAATAATAATTTGTGAAATAAAGAAACCCATGTTGAAAATATTAGTAACCTACGCCGTACAAGGCGAATTTGTAGAACTTAAATGGCCGGATATAGAACCTTACTACGTTCGTACAGGTATTGGTAAAGTGAAATCAGCCTTTCATTTGGCAGAGGCAATCCGTCAGGTACAACCGGACTTGGTGCTCAATATCGGAAGTGCCGGAACAGTCAATCATCAGGTAGGAGATATTTTTGTATGTCGCAAGTTCATAGACCGTGATATGCAGAAAATGAAAGAGTTCGGATTGGAGTGTGAGATCGATTCATCAGCTCTGCTCGAAGAAAAAGGATATTGCACGCATTGGACGGAACATGGAATCTGCAATACAGGAGATGGCTTCCTCACCGAGTTGACCCATGTTAGCGGAGATGTTGTAGATATGGAAGCCTACGCACAGGCATTTGTTTGCCGTTCAAAAGAAATACCGTTTATTTCTGTGAAATACGTAACTGACATTATTGGCAGAACTCCGTGAAACATTGGGAAGATAAACTTGCCGATGCACGGCAGGGACTATCGCATTACTTTAACGTCTTGAAAGAAAGAATATGATAAGTGACTCCTGCGGCTATCAATCCCAGGAGAATCTTTACCCATATAAAAGGAATCAGGCAGAAAATGCAATAAAGCATCGTTCCCCACATTAATACGAGAGAAATTATTTTGGCGCGGAGAGGAATCGCCTTGTTTTCGCGGAAATTGCGGATATAAGGACCGAAGTGCCGATGATTGAGCAGCCAGTTATATAATCGGGGTGACCCTTTGAAATAAAGGCAGCGGTGAGTAATAGAAAAGGGGTAGTAGCAGTAGCGGCAGAAAGATGCCGAGAATGCCGAGCGCAAGGGAAATACTACCTAAAACAATATATAGAGTTTCATGCGGCAAAGATAGTGCAAAAAAAGGGAAAAAATAACACTCTTTGCTGGATGAAAACTCTATTTTATATTACCTTTGCCGTTGCATCGAGGTGACATTAGATGCGTGTAACTATTAAAATACATACACTCATGTTTACAGTAATCAAACGCATGGAGATCTCGGCTTCTCATAAGCTGGTACTCCCGTATCGCAGTAAATGCGCCAGTTTACACGGTCACAACTGGATTATCACCGTCTATTGCCGTTCCGCGCGGCTCAACTCCGAAGGAATGGTGGTAGATTTCACCCGCATCAAAGAAGTGGTCACGGAGAAACTCGACCATCAAAATCTGAACGAAGTACTCCCATTTAATCCCACAGCGGAGAATATCGCTCGGTGGGTATGCAAACAGATTCCTCAATGCTATAAAGTAGAAGTGCAGGAATCGGAAGGAAACATTGTCATCTACGAGAAAGATCCCAGCGGCGCAGAAGGACAAGAATAGCAAACCAAGCAAATTTTGATAATGAGAAAGATTAATGAAATCTTTTACAGCTTGCAGGGCGAAGGCTACCATATCGGAACTCCGGCCATATTCGTCCGTTTTTCCGGCTGCAACTTGAAATGTGACTTTTGTGACACACAACACGAAGAAGGGAAAATGATGACCGACGATGAAATTATCGCCGAAGTGAAAAAATATCCTGCCGTCACCGTTGTCCTTACGGGCGGCGAACCTTCCTTATGGATAGACGATGAATTGATTGATCGTTTGCACCAAGCAGGCAAATATGTGACCATCGAAACCAACGGTACACGCCCCCTGCCGGCAGCTATCGACTGGGTGACCTGCTCCCCCAAACAAGGGGCGAAACTTGCTATCGACCGGATGGATGAAGTGAAAGTGGTCTATGAAGGACAAGATATAAGTATTTTTGAACTACTTCCGGCCGAACATTTTTTCCTCCAGCCTTGTTCTTGTAATAACACTGCTTCAACAGTGGACTGTGTAATGCGACATCCCAAATGGAGACTCAGCCTGCAAACACACAAATTAATCGACATCCGTTGAACGAAATAGACGGGTGATGCGGAAGAAGCTTAAATTATTACAAAATATAGTATGAAAGTAGGTTTGTTTATTCCTTGTTATATCAATGCTATTTACCCCAATGTGGGAGTGGCATCGTATAGACTATTGAAAAGTTTGGGAGTAGACGTCGATTATCCGTTGGATCAGACTTGTTGCGGACAACCGATGGCAAATGCCGGTTTTGAAGATGAATCGATGAAATTGGCACTCCGTTTTGACGATCTGTTCCGTGAATACGATTACATCGTCGGTCCTTCCGCCAGTTGTGTGGCATTTGTGAAAGAGAATCATCCGGGCATTCTGGAGAAAGAAGGACATGTTTGTCAGAGTGCGGGAAAGATTTATGATATTTGTGAGTTCATGCACGATGTCTTGAAACCTTCCAAAATTCCTGCACGCTTTCCTCATAAAGTCAGTATTCATAATAGCTGTCATGGGGTGCGCGAACTGTTGATTTCCGCTCCCACCGAACTGAATATCCCTTATTACAATAAATTGCGTGATCTGCTCAATCTGGTAGAAGGCATCGAAGTATTCGAGCCCAGCCATATTGACGAGTGTTGCGGCTTTGGCGGAATGTTTGCGGTGGAAGAGCAGGCAGTCTCCGTCTGCATGGGGCGTGATAAGGTAAAAGATCATATCGCTACCGGAGCCGAGTATATTGTCGGAGCGGACAGTTCCTGCCTGATGCACATGCAAGGTGTCATCAAACGGGAGCATCTGCCTATTCAGATTATCCATATTGTAGAAATTCTAGCGTCGCAATCATGAGTACAAAACATTCAAAGGCTGCCGAAAAGTTCTTGCAGGACAGCAAGATGGCAGCATGGCATAACGAAACCCTTTGGATGGTCCGTGCCAAAAGGGACAAGATGAGCAAGGAAGTTCCGAATGGGAAGAGTTGCGCAACAAGGCTTGCGAGTTGAAACTATACTCCAACAGCCACCTCGAAGAACTTCTGCTGGAGTTTGAGAAGAATGCTACCGCCAACGGCGCCATCGTACATTGGGCAAAAGATGCCGATGAATACTGCGCCATCGTCTACGAGATACTGAATGAGCATAACGTCCACCATTTCATCAAGAGCAAATCCATGCTCGCCGAAGAGTGTGGCTTGAATCCTTTCCTGATGGAGCGGGGCATCGATGTCGTAGAGTCCGATTTGGGCGAACGCATCCTGCAACTGATGCATCTCGAACCGAGCCACATCGTACTGCCCGCCATCCATATTAAACGGGAACAGGTAGGCGAACTATTCGAAAAGGAGATGGGCACGGAAAAGGGAAACTTTGATCCTACCTACCTGACTCATGCCGCACGTAAGAACCTGCGTCATCTCTTCCTCAATGCCGAAGCCGCCATGACAGGCGCCAACTTTGCCGTCGCTTCAACCGGTGACATTGTGGTCTGCACCAATGAAGGAAATGCCGATATGGGTACTTCCTACCCGAAACTGAACATTGCCGCTTTCGGTATGGAAAAGATCGTCCCGGATCTGGACGCATTGGGTGTGTTCACCCGATTACTCGCCCGTTCGGCCACCGGACAACCGGTGACAACATATACTTCTCATTACCGCCGTCCCCGCGAAGGCGGTGAATATCATATTATCATCGTAGACAACGGCCGGAGTGCCTTACTGTCCAAGCCCGACCATATCAAGACACTGAACTGTATTCGTTGTGGTGCGTGCATGAATACCTGTCCGGTGTACCGCCGGAGTGGAGGCTACTCTTATACGTACTTCATCCCCGGACCTATTGGCATCAACTTGGGTATGGCCCATGCTCCGGAGAAGTATTATGATAATCTTTCAGCCTGTTCTCTGTGTATGTCCTGTTCCGATGTCTGTCCGGTGAAAGTAGATTTGGCCGAGCAGATTTACAAATGGCGTCAGGATTTGGACGGACTGGGGAAAGCCAATACTGGAAAGAAGATCATGTCCGGCGGTATGAAGTTCCTGATGGAGCGTCCGGCATTGTTCAACGCAGCCTTGTGGGCAGCCCCGGTGGTAAATGCCTGCCTCGTTTCATGAAATACAACGATCTCGACGATTGGGGAAAGGGACGTGAACTGCCGGAATTTGCCAGCGAGTCGTTCAATGAAATGTGGAAGAAAAACAAAGTACAGGGAAAGGAGGAATCCAAATGAGCAGTAGAGAAGATGTATTAGCCAGCATCCGCCAGCATACGCAGACGCGTTATGATAAACCGGATATTGCGGATATGAAACGATTGTCATATCCTGACAAGATAGAACAGTTCTGTGCAATCAGCCGTGCGGTGGGTGGTACGGCAGTTGTATTGGGCGAAGGGGAAGATGTGAATGCGGTCATACGCCGGACTTACCCGGATGCTATGCGCATTGCTTCCGTATTGCCGGATATTTCCTGTGCTACGTTCAATCCCGATAATTTGGATGATCCGAAAGAGTTGGACGCACAGATGTTGCCGTAGTGAAAGGAGAAATCGGAGTAGCCGAAAACGGAGCCATCTGGATACCGCAGACGGTAAAATATAAAGCGATCTATTTTATCTCGGAGAAGTTGGTCATTCTGCTCGACCGGAATAAAATTGTAGATACCATGTATGACGCCTACCGCGAACTGGACGGACAGGAATATCAGTTCGGAACGTTCATCTCCGGTCCGTCAAAGACTGCTGATATTGAGCAGGCTTTAGTGATGGGAGCGCATGGGGCACGGGACGTGTTAGTGATATTAACCTAATGTTTCCGTGTTGATTATTCTAAAATAAATTTGGTTTCAAAACAATGGAGTTTTATATTTGTTAGTACAAACGAAATGGAGACTCCGTTGACGCTGTAAAAACAGAGGCTCTATTGATAAGAAATAGAGCCTTTGTTTCATATAAACAGAGCTTCCGTTTGATGTAAATAGAGGCTTTGTTTGGATAAAGTCCGGCTTCCATCGGATGTAATAGAGTCTTTTGGAGAATATAGTCGAATCTCCTTTGATGTAAATAGAATATCTGTTTCTGTTTGTCCATAGTAGATAAATGAATTTGTAGGATAAGAGTAGTAAAACGTTTAATTATAAATTATATGTATGCCAATAAAGTAAAGAAAATAGCCGCCGTCCATGATCTTTCGGGAATGGGGCGCGTATCTCTGACCGTCGTCATTCCTATTCTTTCATCCATGGGTTTTCAAGTCTGTCCGCTTCCTACGGCTGTATTATCCAATCATACGCAATATCCCGGTTTCTCCTTCCTCGACCTGACGGACGAAATGCCGAAGATTATTGCCCAATGGAAGAAACTGGAGGTAGAGTTCGACGCTATCTATACCGGATACTTGGGTTCTCCGAGACAAATTCAGATTGTTTCTGATTTTATCAGGGACTTTCGTCGGCCGGACAGCCTGATCGTTGCCGATCCGGTGTTGGGAGATAACGGACGATTATACACCAACTTTGATGGAGAGATGATAAAAGAGATGCGCCACTTAATCACGAAAGCAGATGTGATTACCCCCAATCTGACGGAACTGTTTTATTTATTGGATAAACCCTATAAAGCAGATAACACGGATGAAGAACTGAAAGAATATCTTCGTCTTTTGTCCGATAAAGGTCCGCAAGTGGTTATCATCACCAGTGTTCCTGTACATGATGAGCCTCATAAAACATCTGTCTATGCTTATAACCGTCAGGGAAACCGCTACTGGAAAGTGACCTGCCCTTATCTGCCTGCACATTATCCCGGCACGGGCGATACTTTTACAAGTGTCATCACCGGCTCTTTGATGCAGGGAGACAGTCTGCCGATGGCATTGGACCGTGCCACACAGTTTATTCTGCAAGGTATTCGTGCCACTTTCGGGTATGAATATGATAACCGCGAGGGTATTCTATTGGAGAAAGTGCTTCATAATTTGGATATGCCAATACAGATGGCTAGTTATGAATTAATATAAAAGATAAAGAGTCTCCACAGCTAAGAAAAAACACACACTGTAAAAATAAAGAATAAGGGGCAACTCCTTTAACATTTACAAGCTTTTGTGTTTCAAATATTTCCATTAATTTTACCGGCATTAAAAAAATGGAATAATTATATCTGACTAATGACTCAAACACTAAAAACGTCCGAACGTCTTGGAGTAGTAGATGCTCTGCGCGGATTTGCCCTTTTGGCAATTGTATTATTACATAATCTGGAGCATTATAATCTGTTCTTAGTACCGGAGAATGTGCCTGCATGGTTGCAAACAATTGATAAATATGCATGGGACATCCTGTTTTTCCTGTTTGCGGGAAAGGCGTACGCTACGTTCTCCTTGTTGTTTGGCTTTAGCTTTTACATTCAGTTTCATAACGCGGAGAAACGTGGTATAGACTTTCGCGGACGATTTGCCTGGCGGATGTGCTTGCTTTTCCTGTTTGCGCAGTTGCATGCCCTGTTCTATAACGGGGATATTCTTTTACTCTATGCAGTAGTGGGTTTTGCATTGATACCCGTGTGTAAGCTAAAGGACAAAACGGTCTTTTGGATTGCCCTGATTCTGCTTCTTCAGCCTTATGAGTGGGGACGTGCCATTTATGCGATGATAAATCCCGACTACGTAGTAGCAACCGGTCATTATATGCCTTATGCCATACGTGCGCAGGAGGCAACTGCCAATGGTAATTTCTTCGAAGTACTCTGTTCCAACATCTCCGACGGACAATTATACAGCAATATCTGGCAAGTAGAAAATGGTCGTTTGTTTCAGACGGCTGCTCTGTTCATGTTCGGAATGTTGCTGGGACGCCGGAAATATTTAATAAAGAGCGAAGAGTCTGTACGCTTTTGGAAGAAGATGTTGAAAGGTGCCGTCCTCGCATTTATTCCTCTCTATTGTCTGAAAACTTTTGTGCCGGACTTACTCACCAATCCGTCCGTACAAATTCCTTATAAGATTGCCGTTCCATCCTATGCCAATTTTGCGTTTATGATTATCCTGGTTTCTATTTTCACCTTGCTTTGGTTTAAGAAAGAGAAAGGATATGGCTGGCAAAGTCTGCTAATCCCTTATGGGCGTATGAGTCTGACAAACTACATCTCTCAATCTATCATGGGAGTCACCATCTATTATGGATTCGGATTAGCCATGTACAAATACGCCGGAGCAACGGCAAGCCTGCTTATCTTCACTGTTCAGCTGATATTCAGCCGTTGGTGGCTTGCCCGTCATAAACAGGGACCACTCGAATTCTTATGGCGTAAAGGAACTTGGATTTAGTGACTTCCCACTATTCGAATTTGACAGTGACTTCTACTAGTTTGTTGCCGTAAATCCAGTCCGGTCCCTCTTGAATCAGGCGGATTGCTTCTTTATCGGCAGACTCGCAAAGGCTCTCTTTTACTTTGATGTAGAAGGGACGCCCTTCCTTGTTAACAAGGAAAGTTAATACAACCTTCCCTTTCACTTGTGCACACTTTTCATCTGTCGGACGAACGAGATGCTCTTTCAGGTATTTCTGATAGTTACGTTTACCGATGACAGGTTGCGGAGTGATCTCTTTCTCTGTCTGTTCTTTAACCTTCGCATCGCTTCCGAGGGTTGTTGACTTCTTATTTTTCTTAGCGCCATATCCCACTACCACCACTTCATTGAGTGCCTGTTTGTTTTCGTTCATGGCAATGAGCATCGTCCGGCTGGTATCTACCCGGATTTCTACCGGATCATATCCGATATATTCCGCTGTCAATCGTTTCTTATCATCCTTTTTGACTAACGAAAATTCTCCATTCATATTTGTGATGGTTCCGATATTCGTTCCTTTATATGTCACACTGGCTCCGATAAGCGGTTCTCCTTTTTCGTCGGTCACTCTCCCTTTAATCATGTTCTTTTGAGGAAGGATAGTCGCTACCTTAGCCAACTTCATTTTCTTATCAGATTCAGATTCGAAAGTATCCATTGTTGCTACTACTTCTTGCAATGCGGCAGTCTCTTCCGACACTTCCTCCATCACCGGCACAGTTGCCACAGGCACACCTTGTTGTGGTTGGGAAGTCGCTTGGATTTTGGCAATCATATCTTTCTTATCCGCTTGTCTCGCAGTAATTTCGGAAACAGGAGTGGATCTGTTTTTACCTTTGCGGTAGCCAATGCGATTTCCTTTTGTGGAGTTGCCGGAACTGTTGGAGTTGCAGGAATGGCCGGAGTGGGCGGAACTGCGGGTTCAGCCAACTTGGAGGAAACACTCTCTTTGGCAATGAACACTTCGTCCGTCATACTCTTTTTCAGGAACAGGAAATAACTGCTGATACCGAATCCGATAGCCAGACAGGCAGCGATGCTCCAAGTGATAGCACGGGTGTTCTTATTCTTTGCCGAATGAGCTGAAACCTGCATCCGCAGTTTCTCGATCCGTTGTTCGTGATTTCCCTCCACCTGGCTGTAACCATCCATAGCATCGGCCAGGAAAGGATCCTGCATCGACTCTCGTTCCAGTCGGTGTGCCTCTTTTCCTTTGCGGAGTCCTCGTATGTAGTCCAATAGTTTCATAGGGCTTGTTTCTTGATACAAATTTTTAAATTTCGCTTTCCGTTCTGGATATAGCTTTTCACATTGTTCAGAGTAAATCCGGTTTGTTCCACAATGTCGGCATACGACATCTCTTCGAGGAAGAAACGCGTAATACTGGTCCGTTGTTCTTCGGGCAACTTTTCGAGACAGTGATGTAATGCTTCAGTTGTTCCTCCGAACTTTCCTCTTCACTTAATAGATGCAGAAATTCGTCAGATTCCATAATATTAACCGTATAATCTAACGGAATTTCTTTATTTTCCTTCCGTAAAAGTTGCAGGCAATGATTCTTCGCCACCCGGTAGAGCCATGGCTTGAAAACTTTTATCTCATAATTTCCCAGTTTAGGCAATAAATCTTCAAACAACTGCATGACTGCTTCCTGTGCCCGGTCTTCATCATGCAGGTATTTCAAGCAAAGCCCGTACAGTAACGGGATATATCGGTTATATAATTCACCGAAATATTCCGTATCACCGGACTTCGTATAGTGTATCAGTAATTCCTCGTCCGATAGTTTCGATATGTTTCTTTTGAAAAACAACATCTATTCCTCTTCTTCGTCGATAACGACTTGATATTTTTCTTTTCATTCTTTCAAAATCACCTGTTATCTGCTCTAATATTTCATGTGTATCCGTACTCTTTACCAAAGCGGGCATACCATAATAGATGGATGCTTTGTATGGCAACAGGATCATCTTTCCTTTGGGTAAAGAGCGTCCCATACCGGTCATGAATACAGGAATATATTTCACTTCAGGTCGTAGCGATAGGATACGGGCAATGCCGGATTTTATTTTTCCCATCTGCTCCGGTTTCCCTCTGGTTCCTTCCGGAAAGAGAATCAGTGAATATCCGGCATCGATGGCTTCAAGCATCTTACGGATCGGATCGTGCTCCGAATCTTTTTCCCCTTTTCTTCTGATAAGAAGCGTATTGATGAAAAGTTGCTGATGGAAGCCTGAAAGCGGGTTTTCCCGAAATAGTCTTCTGCTGCTACGGGTTTGACTTTCCACAAAAGTTCGCCGGGCAGGGAAGACAACAGGCTTAGGGTGTCCAGGTGGCTGTTATGGTTGGCAAGGATAATGAATTGCTTTTCTTTTTTAAGGAAGCGGCAATCGGTGAACTGAACCCCTACGATTAATTTCAGGAACCATTGGAAAACACCTTTATATATAATATGCATGGCAGCAGCTTGCATGAATCTTTTCCATTCTCTCCGTTTAATATGCAATGTAATAAACTAAATGAAAAAATACAGGAGCAGTGTAGGACAGCGAATCTATCCGGTCGAATACTCCTCCATGACCGGGAATACTGTTCCCCATATCTTTAATTCCTTTATCTCTCTTGATAGCGGAGATGACCACGTCTCCCGAGAAGCCGGCAATCGCAAGGAGGGCGCTAACCAGAATAACGTTAGGAGCGGAGAGGGGAGTCAGGAAACCGAGAAAGTAACCAATCGCAGTGGTACTGATGACACCGCCCAGGAAACCTTCCCATGTCTTGTTCGGACTTACTTTCGGAAGAATCTTATGCCGTCCGAGAAGTTTGCCCCAGATAAATTGCATGATGTCATTGATTTCCGTAAGGAATACAAGGAACAACAGCAGGCCCCGTCCTCCAGAGCTGAATCCCGGTAGTTCGGGAAGTGACAGGAGATAAGCGAGGTGCTGATACCGAATACCGAAAGCATCAGAATCCATTGCAACAGCGCCATCGACTTGGTGATTCCGTGTGTATCTCCCTTTAAAACGAGCCGTAAAGGCAATACGAGGAACATGACTACCGGAATGAAGATGATGAATGCTCCATACCAGGCAAGGTAAGCCAGATAATATTGAATGGGGATAGACAGTATACCCCAAAACAGTGCTCCGCGATCTGCCTCTCTGAATCCCAATACAGAATAAAGTTCTCTGAAAGCAATGAAAGAGAGAAAGGCAAGGAAGAAATAAGAAATGTTATAGCTGATAAATACAGCACCGATAAACATACCCGCCATGATCCACCATGAGCGCGTGCGTGCGGCGAGTTCGCTGATATTTGTTTTCGGAGATATCTTTTTTACAAGGAAAAGAATAAGGCTTGCCGTAACAAGCAATCCGATGATAAGCGAGATGACAATAATCAACTCATCGCTTAATGTAGGGAATATTTTATCCAGTAGATTTTTCATTTTATTTCAGTGTTTGTTGTGTGTGACATGAGGTACAGGCGATGTATCAGTGTCGCGATAAGACCGATGTTGATAATGATTAGAGCGATGAAGCATACCATTCGGTCGTATCCTGAATGGATGGTGCAGGTGGCGACTACAAAGGTTAGCGTCAGTAATGCCATGCGGTGTTGTTTGGCCATCGGACATTAAGAAATGCTGATGTGTTTTATAGGCTCCTATCCAGCGGAAATAAGCTGTCATAACAGCAACGAAGAGCGCCCAGCCACCCCAATTCGACTCCGAATCCACCTGCTACATACCCGACGGGAATGATGAATAACGCATCGGCAAAACGGTCGGGCATATCGTTATAAAGATCTCCGTTGGCACTTTTCTTTCCTCCTTCAATGGCGACCATCCCATCGAACAGGTTGCAGAGCAACCGCGACTGCATACAAACGATAAACAGAATATAGGCTACATATTTATTGAAGCGGGATAAATGACTGTGCCAATCAGCAGGAGGCAACCTACCATAGCGAAGAATACACTCATCATGGAAATTTGATTGGGAGTGACACCCCAACGAGTTAGTTTGCGGGCAATGTTATTAGCCCAGGCCGTGTTTCGCGAGGCTATTTCCCGCCTTCCGTCGACTCCGTTTTTCATATTTGTGATATGTTTATGATTCGCAAATATACACATCATCTGATGAGTGGCAAAGGAATAAGGGAGAATTTTGAAAGGACTCTTTTTTCTGCCGGATAAAAAAGTTCAAGTCATTTATGGAATCAGTGTGAAATCTGCATCTCTATAGTAAAAGCGAACTATTAGTAACATTTTAAATAATGAAGTTATGAAAACAAATCAATTCAGAGCAATGATGCTCGTACTGCTGATGGCAGTTGTTTCTTTAGGTATGGTGAACGCGCAAGCTATTACCGTGTCGGGTACTGTGACGGATGCAAAGGATGGAACTCCGCTTGTTGGCTGTTCGGTACAGATAAAGGTACTACGAAAGGTACGGTAACGAATATGAATGGCCGGTACACGATACAGGCTAAGAAAGGGGAAACGTTGTTGTTCCAGTATATCGGGTATAAGCAGGAGAGACGGGTAGTAAAATCGACCACGCTGGATGTGAAGATGAAAGCTGACGAACTGGTATTGGAAGAATGTGTGGTGGTAGGATACGGCCATGAGACAAGAGCTGCAAAAGTAATGTCTACTGCTTACAGGGCAGTATGTCCGACTCCGGGAATCATGTATGATGCTGCAAATGCGGAAGAATACGGGGAGTTTCAGGAGAATGGTTTCAAGAGTGTGTCGGATGCTCCACTTTCTACTTTCTCTATTGATGTAGACGCCGCTTCTTATAGTAATATGCGTCGTTTTATCAATAAAGGTGAATTGCCTCCGGTTGATGCTATCCGTACAGAAGAATTAGTGAACTACTTTTCTTATGATTATCCGAAGCCGACAGGAAGTGATCCTGTGAAAATTACGATGGAATCCGGAGCCTGTCCCTGGAATACTAATCATCGTCTTGTACGTATCGGCCTGAAAGCAAAAGAAATCCCGACGGATAATCTGCCTGCATCTAATCTGGTATTCCTGATTGATGTCTCCGGTTCTATGTGGGGAGCCAACCGCTTGGATCTGGTGAAGTCATCTCTCAAATTATTGGTAAATAACTTACGTGATAAAGATAAAGTAGCGATTGTGACTTATTCAGGCAGTGCCGGTGTGAAACTGGAAGCAACTCCGGGTAGCGACAAACAGAAGATTCGCGAAGCGATAGATGAATTAACGGCGGGTGGCTCTACGGCAGGTGGTGCAGGTGTCATGTTAGCGTATAAAATAGCCAAGAAGAATCTGATCTCTAACGGCAATAACCGTATCATACTTTGCTCCGATGGTGATTTTAATGTGGGCGTTTCTTCCGCTGAAGGATTGGAACAATTGATTGAAAAAGAACGCAAGAGTGGAGTATTCTTTACTGTACTGGGGTATGGCATGGGTAATTATAAAGATAAGAAGATTCAGGTGTTGGCTGAAAAGGGAAATGGCAATCATGCTTATATAGATAACTTGCAGGAAGCCAACCGTGTTTTGGTAGGCGAATTTGGTGCTACGCTGCATACAGTGGCGAAAGACGTCAAACTGCAAGTCGAATTTAATCCTTCCCAAGTGCAGGCATATCGTCTGGTTGGTTACGAAAGTCGTCTGTTGAAAGACGAGGACTTTAATAATGATGCTAAAGATGCCGGAGATATGGGTGCGGGACATACAGTGACAGCCTTTTACGAAGTGATTCCTACAGGAGTAAAGAATGAATATGTAGGTAAAATAGACGACTTGAAATATCAGAAGAAAGAGAAAGTATCCGTGAAGCCGACAGGCTCTAATGAACTCCTGACTGTGAAACTGCGTTATAAAGCCTCGGATAAAGATGTCAGCAAGAAAATGGAACTTCCTTTCGTAGATAATAAAGGAAATAATGTTTCTTCCGATTTCCGCTTTGCTTCTGCAGTGGCTATGTTCGGACAGTTACTTCGGGAGTCTGATTTTAAAGGAAATGCCAGTTACGACAAAGTGATTGATCTGGCCAAACAGGGACTGAATAACGATGATAAAGGATATAGAAGAGAATTCATTCGTTTGGTTGAGGCTGCTAAAGGATTGGAAAGAACAAATAAGAACTAGGAAAGCAAACAGGAGTCATTGGAAATGTACATTATATTATTATGCGTAATATTCACTGATATGAATAAACGTACAATTCCAGATAGATAATCCTAGAAAATAATAGTGACGGTATATGCTTGGGATAGTGACGCTATCACTGTTGTATACCGTCACTATCTTTGCCGGATACCGTCACTATAATTAATTTCGTCCGAAATTCGTCTGACCTAAAACGAAAAATAGCCATAAACTTATCGTTTACAGCTATTTAACTCTGCACGGGAGGAGAGGCTCGAACTCCCGACACCCGGTTTTGGAGACCGGTGCTCTACCAACTGAGCTACTCCCGTGTTTGCGGCTGCAAAGGTAGTAGAAACTTCTGAATCTCCAAACATTTGGGTAAATAAGTTTTGAATTATTTTAATTTTTCCCACTCATCGGGCTTGAAACCGACCAGAACGAAGCTGTCTGTCACTACCAATGGGCGTTTCACCAATTTACCGTTCGTTGCCAAGAGTGCTATCTGTTCTTCCTCACTCATAGCAGGCAGCTTCTCGCTTAGTTTCAGCTCTTTATATACTAATCCGCTCGTGTTGAAGAATTTCTTCACCGGTAAACCGCTACGTGGAATCCATGCTTTTAATTCTTCAGCCGTAGGATTTTCTTCTACAATTAATCGGTTTGTAAACTCAATGTTATTTTCTGTTAACCATTTCTTGGCTTTCTGGCATGTGCTGCATGCCGGGTACTGCAAAAATAATGTTGCCATATTCATTTATAATTTAATACTTGATATTTAATACTTAATACTTGAACTTCACTTCAATATCTGTAAATCCTGAAACATAATCCGGTAAGCGGCTGCTTTCTTGTCCAATGCTAATGGATACGCCCTTGATGATGAGGCATCCGGTATAGTCGCAAGGCACGACCTTCGAAAACAAATTCGGAGTAATCACCTACTTTGGGTTCTTCTATGTCGAATTGCTGTCGGAGAGTGTCCGTTGCTTTTTGGCCCGTAGTGACGATTGCTTTGCATTCGGGAAGCTGCCGCAGTAATGCTGCAACATCGGTGGCTTCCACTACTTCAAGAAACTTGTCCGATGCATTATCCTGCAACCGACGAATGGATGAAGCGGTATCAAATAGGGCAATCCCCTTTTCGTTTAAAAAGTCTATGATTTGCTCGCGGCAGAACGATTTTAGTGTCGAATTCAGAAAGTGATTCTTATCATTAAAGAATAAGATTCCATATATACGCCACATGTCGTTGTTTAGGTTCGGGTAGTAAAACTCCATAGACCAACGTTTTTTCTGTGGCGGAAAACTTCCCAGCATAAGTAATTTTGATTTCGCTGGGAGAAACGGTTCTAACGGATGTATTTCGATTTCCATAATTTCTTTCATTTTAATTTCGTACAAAAATAGTGATAATGTTTATTTCCTTCAAAATCAATGAGAAAAAATGCTAGATTTAAAATAATTAGTTATTTTTGCGGCGTGATGAACGGTTCTTCGTCAAATTTGGTGGTACTTCTTCTATTGTGAATAAATAATCTTCGCTCTCAGTAGTTTAATTCCTGCCCTATTGTACATCTGTCTTTTTACCGCTTTAATTTTATTCACTGTCCCCTCCAGTAATCCGTTACTGAAGGGGATATCAATAGCTGCCTGTACT
>ENA-OQIG01000201-OQIG01000201.1-human-gut-metagenome-genome-assembly--contig:-NODE-201-length-34757-cov-7.045048_pt1 | contig 34757 bp, 42 predicted proteins | sample MGYA00242576_ERZ504741 | MGnify/ENA primary metagenome ERZ504741 (study PRJEB26092, sample SAMD00036436) | human gut metagenome | host: Homo sapiens | study: EMG produced TPA metagenomics assembly of... | reverse complement strand
AATTTTTTCAAATATGCAACACACCGGTATACCGGTTATTAACTTTCTTCTCTTTATTTTCCATTTTTTTCCACATATCCAGATATGCGAAAAGCCTGGCGGGGTAGCCAGGCTTTTCAGGAGAAGGTATTTCGTTTCTTATGGGGTGTAGCAAAAACTATATAATGTATTGGGGGGGTTACATCTATTATAATAGCATAACTCCCCACAAAAGTGTGCACAAAGATATATTTTTTTCACGGTTTTTCGCTGTCAATTTTAACAGCTGCTTTTTGCTGTATTTTTACATCTCACCATCATTGTGCATGACAGGTTCGTGATTTTTAAACAAAGCCTCGAATTCTTCCTGTCCGATCTTCTCTTTTTCGATGAGAAGGGCTGCACAGGAATGAAGTACATCTTCATGTTCCAGAATGATATTTTTCGCCTTGGTGTAGCATTCATCTACGATCCGCTTTACTTCTTCGTCGATCACATCTGCGATCTCGTTTCCGTAGGACTTGGTGTGTGCCAGATCACGGCCGATAAATACTTCGTCCTCATCACTGCCATACTGGATCATTCCCACACGATCAGACATACCATACTGGGTGACCATGGCTCTTGCAAGCTTGCTTGCCTGCTTGATATCCTGGGAAGCACCGGTGGTCACATCTTTAAAGATGATCTCCTCTGCAATACGTCCGCCCAGGTCTACCATAATGTTCTGAAGCATCTTACCCTTTGTGTTAAACATTTCATCCTTTTCCGGAAGCGGCATGGTATAACCAGCTGCGCCAACACCGGTAGGAATAATGGAAACGGTATGCACAGGACCTACATCAGGAAGCACATGGAACAGGATCGCATGGCCTGCCTCATGGTAAGCAGTGATCTTCTTGTCTTTCTCAGAGATCACACGGCTCTTCTTCTCAGCACCGATGCCAACCTTTACAAATGCCTTGTCAATATCTGCCTGGCGGATAAAACGGCGGTTGTCTCTTGCGGAAATGATTGCTGCCTCATTCATCAGGTTTTCCAAATCTGCACCTGTAAATCCGGCTGTTGTCTGGCTACTCTGCGAAGGTCTACGTCTTCACTTAAAGGCTTTTCTTTGGAATGTACCTTTAAGATCTCTTCTCTTCCCTTTACATCCGGCGGCCTACAGCCACCTTACGGTCAAAACGTCCCGGACGAAGGATCGCCGGATCAAGGATATCCACACGGTTAGTAGCAGCCATAACGATAATGCCTTCATTGACACCGAAACCATCCATCTCAACCAGTAACTGGTTTAATGTCTGCTCTCTCTCATCATGTCCGCCGCCCATTCCGGTACCTCTGCGACGGGCCACTGCATCGATCTCATCAATGAAAACGATACATGGTGCATTTTTCTTTGCTTCTTCAAACAGGTCGCGGACACGGGAAGCGCCCACACCTACGAACATTTCTACGAAATCAGAACCGGAAATGGAAAAAAATGGAACTCCCGCTTCTCCGGCTACTGCCTTTGCAAGAAGGGTCTTACCGGTTCCTGGAGGGCCTACTAAAAGCATTCCCTTGGGGATACGTGCACCTACGCTGGTGTATTTCTGAGGATTTTTTAAGAAATCCACTACTTCTTCCAGCTCCTCTTTTTCCTCTTCCAGACCAGCTACATTGGTGAAATTCACCTTGCTGTCACGGCTGAGTTTTGCACGGCTTCTGCCAAAGTTCATCATTCTGGCATTGGAACCGCCGCCTGCTGCTCCACGGTTCATCATGGTAACGATCACTACCACCACTACGATGGAAAGCATGAAAGGCATTACCACAGTAAGAAGGGTATTCTCCTGAGGTACATCCTCCATGGAATAATCAATGCTATTGTCCTTTAAAAGCTGCTCTGCATCTTTTACGTCAGATACGTTCTGGCGGACTGTCTGGCCATTTGCCAGTGTAACTGTCACATATCCGCTTGGTGTCTGGGGATTGCTGATCACTGCCTCTGCCACGTTTCCTCTTCCCAAGATCTGCTCAATTCCTGGGCTGTTACCGTCTGTGCCTGCCTTGCATAAGGAAAACGCAGCGCAAGCATAAGAAGGATCAGCATCAGGATAATAAACATAAAACCTCTGAATGTCTGTTGCTGTTTCAACGAATTGCCTCCTTAATTTTAGGACCCGGAATTATTCCTGTGTCTCTTCCTGATCCTGCTCTACCACTCCGATATAAGGAAGGTTGCGGTATTTCTGGTCATAATCCAGTCCATAACCTACTACAAACTCATCCGGAATGGTAAAGCATGTGTAATCTACTTTTACCTGCTTCTTTACACGGCGCTCCGGCTTGTCAAGAAGGGTACAAAGATGGATATCCTTCGGTCCTCTCTGCTTTAATACTTCGATCAGGTAAGCCAGGGTACGGCCGGAATCAATGATATCTTCTACGATCAGGACATTCTTTCCCTCTAACGGTTCATCTAAGTCCTTGATGATCCTTACCACACCGCTGGACACAGTGCCTGCGCCGTAACTGGATACGGACATAAAGTCCATGGAAACCGGCATGTTCAGTCTCTTTGCCAGTTCACAGGTAAAAAATACACCACCCTTTAAAATACAGATCAGGTGAACGCTCTTGCCTGCATAATCTTTGTTGATCTGCTCTGCTACTTCATTGATCCGCTTATCTACTTCTTCTTCTGTTAATAATACACGAATTTTGTCTGCCATGATTTATCCTCCGTTTTCTATGATAATGTACTTTGGGAAACTTTCGCCTGTAATACACGCCGTGTATCAGGGCCTATTTTATAATAACTGCTGATCCGCCTGCCTATGATCCACATGATATGGTCCCCATCTGCTAACAGGGCTATTTCATCCCTTTTATCTGCAGGTATTTTTTCGTCGATCATAAAGCGTCTTAATGGTTTGCGACTGCCATTTTCCAGGGTGATATAATCCCCGGTCTGCCTGGTTCTGACAACGGGCGTACCCTTTATTTTATCACAGTCGAACCATTTCGTATACGTCTTTTTGGGAAATTCCATTGCTTTTTCATAAGAAAAAACCTCAAAAGAAAGCTCCGGAAGGGGATTTTTTATTCTTTCCTCCAAAGGCTCCTTTTTTACTGCCTGGAGGCTGATCCCGCCGTATACTTTTCGGGCTTCCAGTCCATAAGGAAGAGACACCTTCCGCCCGGTCTGAAGGTCAACAAGTTTTTCTACCTGTTCTGCATGGACCAGTCCCAGGTCCTTTGCACACCCGGCTGCTGTTTTTAAAAGTTCCATAACACTGTAAAGGCGGATCACCGGATCTGCCTCTTTAAAAGGTCTTTCCGGGATCATCCAGGTATGCTCTTCCTCTTTTACATATTTTTGCACCCACTGATCTGCCTGTTTTTTCAGATACACATCTGCCATTCCTGCCAGATACCCGGCACGGCGTATTCCTGCCTCTGCTCCCGGATTGATTTCTTCTTTGATCGCCGGAAGAATGTGGGAACGGACACGGTTTCTGGCATAATGGTCTGTGTCATTACTGGAATCATTAACCCATTTTAACCGTTTTTTTTCAAGATAAGGGATGATATCTTCTTTGGAAACATCCAACATAGGGCGTATAATACGATCTCTCACATAGGGGATCCCTTTTAAACCGCCAAGACCGCTGCCCCGAAACAGGTTTAAAAGTATGGTCTCCGCCTGATCCCTGCTGTGATGAGCCACTGCGATCTTTACTGTCTGACCGTTTTCTCCTTCCCAGGCCCCTGCTTCTTCCTCCAGGGCTTTATAACGCAGGATCCTTCCGGCTTCTTCTTCCGACATCCCCGTCTGGGATGCATATTTTTTTACCTCTGCTTTTATCATATGACAGGGGACACCCAAAGCTTCACTGATCTTTATGGAAAAATCCCCATCACGGTCCGCTTCTTCTCCCCGCAGTCCGTGATGGACATGAAGACTCCTCAGTTTCAGCCCCATTTCCTCTCTCATATCCGCAAGCAGACTTAAAAGGCAGACAGAGTCTGCCCCTCCGGACAGCGCGATGACCACCTGATCACCGGGCTGCAGCATATGATACCGGCAGATCGTCTGCCTGACTGTATACTCCAGTTTCTCCATAGTATGTTCATTTCCGTTTCTGTCTTGCTTACATGACCCTTAAAGATCATGTCCACTCTTACTATACCCACATCCTTCCCCATACGCAAGGGGCTCTTTATTTTTGTTACACAACCTTATCCTGCCGCTGTTCTTGCATTGCATATGCAATATTACCGTTTCCACACCTGCGCAGTAAGAACTGTCATATCATCCCTTGCCCCGGGAACAAAAGAAAGGGCAAACTCCAGGATCCGCTCTGCCATATCCTGAGGCGGCATTTCCTCCAGACTTTCTAAAAACTGCCCCATGACCTGTTCCTTATCTTCTCCCGGAAGCGTCTAAAACACCGTCCGTCACCATAACAAGCCTGTCCCCGTCCCATAATTTCTGTGAAAGAAGGACCGGTTCTGCCTGCCCTAAAGCGCCTGCCGGTACCTGGCCTGCTTTTAACACCTGTATGCCTTCTTCTCCCATTACAAAAGTAGGAGCAGCCCCAGTTTGAATACTTCCAGGGCGCCTGTATACAGATCAATACAGCCTGCGTCCAACGCTGCCGGGTGTTGTTCTCCGCCTGCTAAAAGGAGTACTGTATTTACCAGTTTAAAAGCGGATCTGGGGGCAAAACCGGCTTCCAAAAGCGCCTCTAAAAGTTCCACGATCCGCCGGCTTTCCTGTCCTGCCACTGCCCCGCTTCCCATTCCGTCACACAGGCTGAACATTACCTGACAGCTGCCTCGCTCACAAAAACTGTAATTATCGCCCGAGTAGCGTTCTCCCTGTTTGGGAACTCCCGCAGCACCCCAGGTAAGATAATAATCTCCTTTTTCTTCAAACCGCACTGTTTCATACCTGCGTGTGATGATACTGCGACTGTCCTTTGCCGGAAGCCAGGTGGTATCAGGAAAAACGCTCTCCATCAGCTCTGCCGCATCCTTGGAAGTAACACAGCGTCCGTTTGTGGTCTTTGCTGTAAGATAGATCTCCCTGCGCCCGCTTTCATATTCCAGCAAAAGCATACTGTCCACCAGGATATGATACCTGCGAAATGCTTTTTTAACTGCTCCTTTATATTCCTCTGTAATATTTTTTGCTTCATCGATCTGCCTGGAAAATTCTTCCAGTATCACTGCCAGCTCACGGAACTGGGATATGACCACATCCCTGCTTTCCAGAAAGCGGTTCTTCCAGGACAAATTCATGGAAGCCCTGGTAAAACTGCGGTTTAACTGCTCTAAGTAATCCCGTTTCCTGCGGCAGTCCTTCTTAAAAAGCTCCGGCATATCCTCTGTGCCGATCCGCCCGTTCTGTTCAAATATACGCAAAAGATAATACAGATAATAACTGTCTTCTTTTTCACTGTCTGCATAAAGGCTGCATCCGCCACAGTTACCGCAGACCAGTGCAGCGCAGGTCTGCATGGCAGCCAGTCCATCATCCTTTGTAAGGCTCATTGTCTCACCGGCACCTTCATCAAAGGCCTTTGCCAGCTGCTCTAATGACTGCGCCATATCTTTTAATTTCCTGGCTGTATAATAATTGATCCCATTTTCATTTTTGCCTGATAACACAAAAATCCCTCCTAATCTGCGCAACATCCAGTATACGCACCCAGGAGGGAAATATCTGTCATATTTTCATGTTTCTTCCAGAAAATGTTTCGACATTTTCTGCCGGTCATTTATTCCGAAACTCATTTTACTGATTGGGCTTTAAAAGGATCTCATCCGGATTTACCAGACCCAGTTTCTCCTTTGCAACTTCTTCTGCAAACTGTTTTGTCTTTACATATACCTTGTACTCTTCCAGCTTTTTCGTCCGTTCTTCTTCTTCCCGTACCTGTTCTTCCAGCTGCTTCTCCTTTTGCTGATAATCCAGGTCAGACTTCTTCAAAGTTGAGCCCTTGGCATTTACAGCAACTGCAAGACAGAGAACTACCATTGTAACGCCCAGTACAGCCATTCTGTTTGCCCATTTTTCCCGCTTTACGCGTTTTGATCTTCCGTAGGAGCTCATGTATCGGTCACCATCTTTTTTATCTATTTCTTTTTATTTTAAACCATTTACCAGCCTTTTTCAAGGCTGCAAAGAGAAACCGGCTGACAATTTTATCATAAAGGATCATCCCGTAAAGACGCCCGCAACTGCATACATCCTGACTCCGCCGTCATTTAGCTCATACAGCAGCATAAAAGTGGCTGTCCCCGCATAGATCCAGTAAAAAAAGTCTTCTATCCCCATTACAAAAGAGCTGTGTTTTATCATAAGCCGCAATACCCGCAGCAGGTCATACACCAGCATCAGCCAGCAGCCCACCAACAGGCTCAAAAGTAGCAGCCAGGCTTCAAAACGGATCTGCATGCTCATAAATCACCTCCAGGATTATTTAAAAAGACGGTTAAGAAATGAGTCTCCCGACCGTTTCAGTGCTGCATTGGAACTGTAATTCAAACTGTCCACCTGTCCTTCCAGATCCAGCTCCCCCTTTTCCAATGTAAGCCGCTTTACATGAAGTTCCTTTCCCCTGACAGTCAAAAGGCCCATATCCGTATCCAGCACGATCTCATTTTCATCAAAAGACACCACATCATTGACTCCTGTTACAGAACCTGTATGCCTGTCCGAAAGCACCAGCCGGTGAAGCCTGCCGGATGATATTTTTTCTTCCATAAAAATTACCCCCATATATTCACTCATTAACCTGCTCTGAGCTTTCAGAGTATGTATCAGTTAAATATATGGGGTGGAAATACATTCTATGACTTTTAAGTTTTTATTCGTAAAGAGCCAGCCCTGCTTTCAGGTTTTCAACCACTTTTTTCCCGCAGTTTTTGAGGGCTGATCACCTTGCAGTGCCTACAGTGATGGGTACAGAAAACAGCTGCCCCCATCAGGCTTGCTTTTGCAGTTACATGGACCCAGTCTGGATGGTCCGGATCTTTTATATCCCGTGTCTGGATGCTCCAGCCAAAATCATCCACCAGATTATTTAAGATCACCGGATCACAGCTTAAATGGATCCGCACTGTTTCGTCTGAATACATGACCGGATGGTCATTGCGGTACTCGCTGGCCTGAAAAACTTCATGGGCTGCGTCCCGGAAATAGGGAAGAAGGGCGCTCGGCAATGGTTTTCTGGCTCATCCAACATCTGGATCTGTAAAATACGGTCAATGCGGAAATTGGTCAGTCCATCGGGATATTTGGGATTTCCTGCTATGAGATAATAATAACCGTTACTTGACATCACTGCATAAGGTTCAATGGTCCGTGCATCTTCACTGGTAGGCGCCAGTTCCAGATTTCTGTCATACCGTCCATATAGGATCCGGAGTTTTTTCTTCTTGCGGATACTGTCCCGTATTACTGACAAACTGGCGAAAATATCCGTTGCCTGGTTTTTCAGCCTGGGGTCCGCAAATGCTGTATAAAGAGACTGTTCCCGGCAGTCAAAAGGCTTTTTATGCTCCAGATCAGCCAGGATCTCCCTTGTTTTTTCCGCTGAAAGGTACTGGTTAATAGCAACGGTACTTTGAAGCAGTTCCAGCTCCTCCGGTGACATTTCATCTTCTATATAATAATATAAAACACTGTTTTCCGGGATTTCCTCTTCCGGCAGACAGATCCGGTAGCTGCTTTCATTTCCGGCTTTCTGCCATTTTCCCTGCTTTTTTCTTTCCCTTCCTCTTTCCGGCAGCGAAACAGCCTGCTGCACAGATACTGTCTGAAAAAAGACTCTTCATCCTGGTCCGCAGACAGCATCTGGTCTGTAAGGATCTTCATATGATTAAAAACCGTCTTCCGGTCCAGATCGATCCCCAGTTCCTTTAAACGGCGATGGACATAGGTGCCGAATAGGGCTTTTTCGGAGAAGCATCCAGTTTCAGAATATTAAAAATATAAAGCATAGTCAGCTGATTGTACCGGGAAGCCATATGTCTGTGATCTCCTTTTGTATTTTTATGTAATCTTATTTTATGTACCCTCGTTTCCATTCTCTTTCACAAGTATACAGGAAAAAATAAATTTTTTCAAAATCAGGCAATTTTGCATAGCCTGATCCGTTATAGTAAGGGCGTGATCAACAAGACAACAACCTTAAAAACCTGAAAACAGATACAGATAAAGGAGCGGATCCTATGAGTACTAAAAAGAACCTGATCGTACCAAAACTTCAAAAACAAAATCTGGGCAAAGTCAATCCCCAGAAAGCAGAGTATTTATATATATCCAAAGAGTTCTGTAAAGAAGGACTTTCACAGATCATAAAAGACGGGGGAGTGCAGTTTAAAGAGATCCAGAAATTTGTAAAGGATCACCAGGAACCACAGTATATCCTGGTACACGCTTCCAAACTGGAAGAAGGATACCTGGCTATCAGCCTTTTAGCAGGTATCTACAATGAGATTCACAGTCGTGGAGAGTGGGAAGAAGGGGCAGAGCCTGACATCCAGTGGTCAGACAGCTGGCAATGCTCCCCATTATTCCATTTAAAGAAGCCGATGACTATTACAACTGGCAGGAAAATGACTTCTCCTCTTTTGGAAACTCCTTTCTGGCCAGCCAGAAGACAAATGACACCTTTGTTCCTTACTGGGCAGAAAATGAGGATAAACCTGTCTGTATCTCTATGGAGAATATCAGTTTTTTCAGGTGTGACCCGATCATTGATACCTTAAATAGCTTCCGCAGCAATGAACAGGTCTACGTCCTGATCCTTCACGAAGAAAATGACTTCGACTCCTTTAACTCTTTTGGAGGATTTGGCGGATTTGACACCTTTGAGTCAAATGAGGATAAAAACCTGAACCAGATCATATTAAGCCTTACCGCAGAAGAGCTGGAAATACCAAAAACAAGCTCTGTCTCTCTCTATTATGAAAATATCTGGAAACAAATGGTCACAAACAGTGGCTGCAAGCTGGAACGTAAATTTCCGGTCCATGATTTTTTACTGGATATTGAAAAAATGAATAAAGAGTTTTCCTATGACTTTTTAGATAAGATCCTAAAATATGCCCTGCGGAACAAGGAACATGGTATCCTGCGAAAAAAGGATTTTCAGTTTATGGAACGTTTTGCAGGCAAACGGGGACCTGCAGAGCAGAAGACAGAGACCCGTTCTGCCATCCGCTGTTTAAGAGAAGATCTGATCGGCATGGACCAGGTAAAAGAACAGGTCATGGAAACCGTCCAGGTCATGAAATTCAACCGTCTGCGCAAGGAAATGGGCATGAAAAAGAGCAGTTACCACAACGTTCACATGATGCTTGGTGCTCCCGGAACTGCCAAAACCACAGTAGCTAAATTAATGGGAAAGATCATGGAAGAAGAAAAACTTCTGCCTGGAAGTCAATTCACCTGCGTAAACGGTGCTGAATTAAAGGGCATGTATGTAGGCCATTCCGCCCCGAAAACCAAAGCTTTATTTGAGGAAAATGACATTATCGTTATTGATGAAGCTTATTCTCTCACCGGTGACCGAAGCGAACCGGACTCCTTCAGCAGAGAAGCCATTGCCCAGTTAGTGATCGAGTTAGAAGAACATGCAGAAGATAAACTGGTGATCTTTGCCGGATATGGCGGAACGGATGTAGATGAAAAAAACAACAAGATGAAAGAATTTATCGATGCCAACCCCGGTATCAAGAGCCGTATTAACTCCACTTTCTATTTTCCGTCCTATACAGCCCCGGAGATGGCGGAGATCTTTAAGAAACATGCGGAAATAAGTGGATACGAACTGCCGGAAAACTGGAAAGAACCGATCACTGCTTATTTCTCAACCCGTGTAAATGATGAAAACTTTGGAAACGGTCGTGAAGCCAGAGCCTTATTTGAAAAAGTTTCTGTCCAGATGGCGAAACGGATCATGGGCGATGCAAACGGAGGTCTTCAAAATTCCATTAATGAAAAAGCCATAAAACAATGCCGGATCAGCGACATTGAAGGCGCGATCCGGCGGGCAAGGGAAGAAACCAAACAGATCTCAGGCCGTGTGAAAGTGCACAACAGAATTGGATTTTAATCCCCTTCCGTCTCGCACGTTCATCGAAGGATTAAGTTCCAGACAGGCAGCTACATAAGTAGCTAAAGTCACATTTTCCAGATCATGATCGGAACCAGACTGCCATAACGGTTTTTCTTAAAACAGAAAAGCCGGATGCTGCAGTAATCGGTCCCGGAAGTGGTCTGGTAAAAATCGTTGAGAAACCGCTTTACCGTATCTGCAGAAACCATTTTCCGGGGAGCTGTTACATGATCATAGCGATGGTTAATGATCCCTGCCAGTTCAGACACTGTAACCGGCTTATGCAGCTCCAACAATGTGTTTAAAATAAAGATCCCATTTAAACGGCTGGTAAACAGTGTATTCATAAGAAAATCCTCCTTTGCTATCTCTGTTACCAGATCATAGCAAAGAAGCTGGGGAAAAATTTCCCCAAACCAGATCCCATCTTCTATTCCTGTCTTCTTTTATTCCGTTTTTCCCTTACACCACATAAGAAGCATTTCTTTCAGATATTTTAACTCCTGGGTATGGTCCGTTTTATGATCATTGGCCCATACGATCCCCTGGGCATAGCGCTCTGCCACCGCCAGCATGGCAATGGCTACAGTTGTGAAAAGCTCCTGCTCTGAAAGATCGGTGCGGATACTGTGATCCACTTTTGCCTGTTCATAAAGCTTGTGATACATGGCTCTTAAAGGTTCCAACACGTCCAGGTGTTCCCCTAAAGGCTCTTCTTCAATTCCTTCATGGTAAATAAAGTTCTTATAATTATTGCTGAACCGGAGCATTTCCGGTTTTTCCCTGTATAACCGGATGATCATGTCCAGATAAAATTCAATATACTCATAAGCTGTAAAGTTTTCAAAGAAATCCGGTCCATTCTGGGCCAGCACACTTTTCCAGATATCCCCCCATATCTTTCCACTGATGGCTACTACCAGTTTTACCTTTGTCTGGTAATATTTGTACATAGTGGCAACCCCTACATCCGCTGCATCTGCCACCTTCTGCAAACTTACATTTTCGATCCCATTCTCTGAAAACAGTTTAAATCCAGCTTTCATCAGCTGTTCTTTTCTGCGCGTGGCTTCTCTCTCGTCACGTTCCGTATTTCTTGCCATATCGTTCTCCATGTTTTTAATGCATTCCCAACCTTTCAGATCAGAAACACATTTTAAAGTTTTGCTACACAACTGAGTTGACACTCTATTTGTATTATAGATTAAAAAATTTTTTCAGGCAACTAAAAATCGCCAGAGGATCCTGTAACTTTCACAGAATTCCCTGACGAAGTCTATTTATTGGTCTGTTTTTACAGATACTCAAACATCTCTTTGGCATCTTCCTTGCGGATGGCATCCTGTACGCTTGTAACCTTCACTTTCACAGCCTTGGTACCAAAGGCAATTTCGATCACATCACCTACTTTAACCTCTGCACTGGCTCTTGCTACTTTGTCATTAAGCATAACACGACCGCTGTCACAGGCTTCATTGGCCACGGTTCTTCTCTTGATGATACGGGATACTTTCAGGTATTTATCTAATCTCATAAAGTCGCTCCTTTTAATACAAAATCCCCTCCATGATGCAAATGTTCACGGAGGGGATTACCGAATTTTCTTATAAAATCAATTATTTGTTGATCTCGTCCTTTAAAGCCTTACCTGGTTTGAACTTAGGTGTCTTGGAAGCAGCGATGGTCATAGTCTCGCCGGTTCTTGGGTTTCTTCCCTCTCTTGCTGGTCTTTCGCTAACTTCAAAGTTACCAAATCCAACTAACTGAACCTTTCCGCCCTTTGCCAGTTCTTCTGCTACTGCATCAGTAAAAGCCTTAACTGCCTTTTCTGCATCCTTTTTAGAAATTTCTGCCTTCTCAGCTACTGCTGCGATTAACTCTGTCTTGTTCATCAAATTTTCCTCCTAAACCGAATCCGAAAAAAAACAGGTTCGGACCGTTTTCGTTCTTGTCTGTGATACCCTATCATTTATATCTGTTTTACTATAATTTGTCAAGGTTTTTTGGCCTTTTCCTGCATTTTTATCCGGGCCAGAGAGCCTCTCCTTCTTCGGTCGAATTTATCTTTTCACCACCGAATACCCAGGGGTGTCTGCGCACCATTTTTTCGCAGATCCCACCTATCACATCATCTATAGAAAACAGCCCTTTTTCCTTTGCGATCTGGCTGTTTAACATCACCTGAAAGAGCACATCTCCCAGTTCTTCACAAAGGTTTTCCATGTCATTTTTATCCACTGCCTGAACTGCTTCCTCTGCCTCTTCCCGCATATATTTTCGCAGGCTTTCAAAGGTCTGTTCCCGGTCCCAGGGACAGCCATCTTCTGCCCGTAATTTCGCGGTGATCTCTACCAGATCTTTAAATGTATACATGATACAGTATCCCCCTATTTCAATCCATTCAGGCGCTTTGTCAGCTTCTCCATTTTATTATTTCCATCACCCGGTCTTCATCCTCTTAATGACTTTCAGACGGGTAAATTCTTCCCTTTCCTTCTCTTCCAGAGCATTGGAAATAGACTTGGACAGCTCTTCATAATGAGGAATGGTAATGTTCTTCAACGCATTGGCACGCTTCTGAGTCTTCTTAATAGAATTTGCCAGCCGGTATGCAGAGTTTTCCACCATAGACAGCTTAATGGTCAGCTCCTTTACCCGTTCAAACCGCTCTCTGGCAATGTCTAACGCCTCCGAGGTATTATTAAACCCATAAGCCAGCTCCATAGGCTTTTCCTGATGCTGCACCAGAGGGATTTCCGTTCCCATGATACTTCTTGCCTTGATCTTTACCGTATCGTCCACAGGAACGGACATTCCGATCTCCTGGACATAATTGATGCCCAGCTCAATATTGGCGCTCTGCAGTGCTTCATAAGCAGCCTTAAACACAGTGTCGATCTCAGACTGTATCCCCTTTGCCTCATCGATCAGCCCCATAAGCTCACGGATCAGGATATTTCTCTTCTTATCCATTAATCCGTAGCCCATAGTTGCCAGTTTCAGGGAGTTTTTCGCAGCGATCAGATTACCTTTTGTGGGAAATGTATTTGGATCCATTCCTGCTCACCTCACTCCTCGTAGTATTGATCCAGAACCTTGGTATCAATACGGTCTAATTCCTCTCTTGGAAGCATACGTAAAAGTTTCCAGCCGATCTCCAGAGTCTCTATGATGGAGCGGTTCTCATGATGTGCCTGGCCAATAAAATGCTCCTCAAATGCTTTACCAAACTCCAGATACTTCTTGTCAATGGCAGACAGCTCATCTTCACCGATAACAGATGCCAGCGCCCTGGCGTCACCTACCTTGGCATAGCAGGAAAACAGCTGGTTTGCCACATCCTGGTGGTCTTTTCTTGTATATCCTTCACCGATACCGTCCTTCATCAGTCGTGAAAGAGATGGGAGTACGCTGATCGGCGGATAAACAGACTGGCTGTTTAACTGACGGTCCAGAACGATCTGTCCCTCTGTAATATAACCGGTCAGGTCCGGGATCGGGTGTGTAATATCATCATTTGGCATAGTTAAGATCGGGATCTGGGTAACAGATCCATTTCTTCCTGCCACGATACCGGCTCTTTCATATAAGGATGCCAGATCACTGTACAGATAACCTGGGAAGCCTTTTCGTGAAGGAATCTCGCCCTTAGAGGAAGAAACCTCACGCAATGCCTCTGCATAAGAAGTCATATCTGTTAAAATGACCAGGATGTGCATTCCCTTTTCATAAGCCAGATACTCTGCCAGTGTCAATGCGATCTTTGGCGTGATAAGCCTCTCTACTACCGGGTCATTTGCCAGATTGATAAACATGGCTACATGTTCGGAAACACCGCTTTCCTCAAAGGTACGGCGGAAGAAATCAGCCACATCATGCTTTACGCCCATAGCGCCAAAAACGATGGCAAACTTTTCATCAGAATTATCACCTAATGATGCCTGCTGCACGATCTGGCCGCCAGCTGGTCATGAGGAAGGCCATTTCCTGAGAAAATAGGAAGCTTCTGACCGCGGATCAGTGTAGTCAGTCCGTCAATGGCGGAAATTCCGGTACGGATGTAGTTTCTCGGATACTCACGGGATACCGGGTTTAATGGCTGTCCGTTAATGTCCATGCGGATATCAGAAATAATATCCCCCAGTCCGTCAATAGGCTGTCCGATACCATTAAAGGTACGTCCTAACATTTCCTCTGAAACGGCGATCTCCATAGGATGTCCTGTCAGCCTTGTATGGGTATTTCTAAGGGCCATACCGTCTGTTCCCTCAAATACCTGGATAATGGCTTTATCCCCGTAGATCTCAATAATACGTCCGATCTTCTTTGTAGTGCCGCCAACGGTCATTTCCACGATTTCATCATAAGCTGCGCCCTGAACGCCCTCTAACACTACCAGAGGACCATTGATCTCACTTAAACCTAAATATTCAACTGCCATTTTAAGTCCTCCTTATGCGTTGCGCTCCAGCACATGCTCATAGAACGCGTCAATCTGTTTCTTGTAATCATCAAACATGTCCAAACGGTCATTTGGCACATCATACTTAATAGAAATGATCTTATCAAAGATCTTGTCCTCTTTTAACACGGACATAGGCATTCCCATGGCGATCAGTGCCTTTGACTTCTTGTACAGATATAAAATGGTCTCCATCATCTTAAACTGCTTGGTAAGGGGTACGGAAGTATCATCCTTGTGGAATGCATTCTGCTGAAGGAAACCTACACGGATGACCTTTGCGATCTCTAAGACCAGTTTCTGGTCATCAGGGAGAACATCTGCACCGATCAGCTTTACGATCTCCATCAAACTGCTTTCCTGGGTCAATAACGCCATCAGGCGGTTTCTGTCACTTACAAAGTTCTTGTCTACGTTATCAATATACCAGGATGACAGGTCATTTACATACTCTGAATAACTGGTCAGCCAGTGGATCGCCGGGAAATGCCTTGCATAAGAAAGGTTCTTATCCAGTCCCCAGAAGCAGCGTACAAAACGTTTGGTATTCTGGGTAACAGGCTCAGAGAAATCACCGCCCTGAGGGGAAACCGCACCGATAATGGTAACGGAACCTTCTGTACCATTTAAATTGCGCATCATGCCTGCTCTCTCGTAGAAAGAAGACAGACGGGATGCCAGATAAGCCGGGAAACCTTCCTCTGCCGGCATCTCTTCCAGACGGCCGGAAAGCTCACGCAGCGCCTCAGCCAACGGGAAGTAGAGTCTGCCATGATTGCTACATGATATCCATATCCCTGTAATATTCTGCCAATGTTACACCGGCATACAGACTTGCCTCACGGGCTGCAACAGGCATGTTGGAGGTATTTGCGATCAATGTAGTTCTGTCCATCAGGGGATTTCCGCTCTTTGGATCGATCAGCTCTGAGAACTCTTCCAAAACCTGGGTCATCTCATTTCCACGCTCGCCGCAGCCGATGTAGATAATAACATCTGCGTCAGACCATTTTGCGATCTGATGCTGGGTCATGGTCTTTCCTGTACCAAAACCCCCTGGGATCGCTGCTGTACCGCCCTTTGCCAGTGGGAACATGGTATCCAGGATACGCTGTCCGGTGATCAGAGGTCTGGTTGCAGGATAACGCTTTGCAGAAGGTCTCGGCACACGGATCGGCCATTTCTGGGTCATAGTCAGCTTCTTTTCTGTTCCGTCAAGTAACTGCAGCGTAAGAAGAGGCTCATTAATGGTATATTCCCCGTCTTTCACTACGTCTAATACATAGCCCTCTGTATCCGGCGGCACCATTACCTTATGGACAATGGCTCTGGTTTCCGGAACTTCTGCGATGATAGTTCCCGGAAGCACCCGGTCGCCTTTCTTTACTGTCATATGTGTTTTCCATTTTTTGGAAGTATTCCAGAGAATCTACGCTGATGCCACGGCTGATATAGTAGCCGCTGCGCTCTGCGATCTTGCTTAAAGGACGCTCAATACCGTCAAAAATGTTATCTAAAATACCAGGGGCCAGTGTAACAGAAACCGGTGCTCCTGTTCCTGTTACCACCTCACCAGGCTTTAAACCGCTGGTCTCCTCATACACCTGGATCGTTGTTTTCTCTGAGGTAAGCCCAATGACTTCGCCTACCAGATTTTCCTTACCAACGTACACCATTTCGTTCATCTGAAATCCGGGATCACCGGCCAGAGAAACTACAGGTCCGTTGATACCGTAGATCACACCTGTCTTAGCCATTTACTGCTTACCTCCCAAGTCAAACTTAAATTCATGGCGCGCTTCTTCCAGTTTTGTCTTAAAGGAACTGTCGATCAGGATATGTTTGGACGGGATCACTGCGCGGATACCGCCGTCAAAGGAATATTCACTGATCTTCACTGTTACATTGTGGTGCATGGCCAGTCTGCGGGCCTTATCCTCATCTGAAGGATCCATATACACGATCATGGCCTCATCACCGGCAACCTTTTTAGCTGCCCCGATCTGTTTTTCCAACAGATCCAGATACTCTCTGGTTTCCATGAAATTCGCCAGTTTATCTCTCACTTCTACAAACAGTTTATCCTTTAATTCTTCCTGTCTGCGGCTTACTTCTCTTCTTAAGTCCAGCTGTCCGATGGAAAGCTTTTTGTTGCGCTCACGCCCTAACTTTTCCGTCTCAGCCTCTTCCTGCATTTTCGCCCGCTTCCTGGCATCCTCTGTATGCTCCTCATAGGCCTTATCAAGAGTTTTTGCGTAATCGTCCAGTATTTTTGCACTTTTTTCCCTTGCATCTGTCATACAGATCTCCTGAAAATGCTTCAGCTTTTCCTCTGTTGTCAAGCTCTTCACCTGCTTTCTATAGTTTCAGTCCAATGGCCTCGTTTACATAAGAGGTGATAAAGTCCGGCTTGCGGCCGGTTCCGTGGCGGTCCGGGATCTCTACGATCAGCGGCAGCTTCCGCTCCAGCTTTACATTGTCGATGATCTCCGGAAATTCCCTGCCAAACTTTTCAGTTAACAGGATAATACCAATGGATTTATCGGCCAGAACCTTATCCAGCTCACGTTTCAGTTCGTCCCTCTCATGTACCACAGCCCCGTCAACACCTGCCAGGCGCATGCCGGTCCAGGTGTCGATGTTATCGCTGATGAGATACATTTTCATATTAAAGCTTACCTAAGATCATAAAGGAAATGATCAGACCATACAGGCACACACCTTCGGCAAGACCTACGAAGATAAGGGATTTACCAAGAATAGAGCTGTCTTCACTGATAGCGCCCAGTGCTGCACTTGCTGCTGCAGATACTGCAATACCACCGCCTAAACAGGAAAGACCGGTTGCAAGAGCCGCTGACAGATAGCCCATTCCGGCTGCGCTGTTAGAAGCAGCTGCTGCTGTTTCCTCTGCTGCAAATGCATTTCCTGAAAACATGAAAGCTGCTGCTGCGATCATGGTACCGAAGAATAAAAATACGTTTACGCCAAGAGCTGTTTTATAACGTCCCTTTGTCTTTTCTCCTGCTGCAAATGCTCCAAAAGGTACACCGATGCTTAATACTAATGCTGCGCTTAATGTCATTTTAACTAATAAACTCATGATTGATTTCTCCTTTTTCTCTTCATTCTGCTAATGCTTGCCATACGGCTCAAATGCCCGTCCGCTTCCTCTGTAGAACCGGCTGAACAGCTCATAATATTCCAGACGAAGTACCTGGATACCTACGATCAGGCCTTCCATACCGCATACAAACAGGTTTCCCCCGATAACAACCGCCCAGTTAGGACTTCCGGCCTCTGCGCCTGCAAGCATTAAAACCACCTGCATCATGGCTGCATGGCTCACTGCGAAAGCGCCTACACGGACGAAAGAAAGGGTATTGGAAAAATAGCTTAAAAGCACTTCAAACAGTTCAAATACGCCCTGGGTAATGAACATTCCCACGCCGCCTTCCATTTTCTGTGCCTTCTTCTCTACCATTGCTGACAACGGTTCCTTAAAGAACATAAGCAGTAACGGGATAATAAATAATACAGTCAGTACAATAGTCGCCGGAAGCGCATTTCCGCTCATATACAGGACAATGACAGTTGCCAGTGCAAAGTAAAATACCAGTCCCGCAGCGCCGTTGGTGTCAAACCATGTTTTCTCTGTGTTGTGCTCCTTTACGCTGTTGATGATATTTAAGATCATGCATAACAGGATAATGCCCATACCGATGGCAATAGCAACTACAAATACAGTGTTTAATTTTCCAATAAATGGAAGATCTGTCATGGCTTCCTGAGGTCTTAACCACACTGCGTCAATGATATCCTCAAATCCGAACACACTGCCGAACAGCACGCCGAATATGGTAGAGAAGAAGCCACAGCAGGAAATAATGCCTGCCAGACGCATTTTTTTGAACTTATACAGTAAAAATCCACCAATGAGAAGGCAGAGTCCCTGTCCCGCATCACCAAACATAAATCCAAATAAAATAGAATAGGTGATACCGATGAGGATCGTAGGATCGATCTCATTATAAGAAGGCAGACCATACATCTCCACATACATTTCAAATGGCTTAAACAGCCCCGGATTTTTCATTTTCGTAGGCGGAGTGCTCATAATGTTGTTGTGGTTATCTTCCATGATGCAGAAAGTATCTGCGTCAGACTCGATCTCTTTCTGGAACTTCTTTGCGTCTGTTTCGCTCATCCAGCCGCAGAGAATGTAGAAAGTATGATCTCCATGCTTGGTGCAGGCTGCCATTTTACGCACATCAAAGTTGACGGAGAAGCGCTCCAGTCTGGTACGGGCTGCTGCCAGCTCTTTTTTATTTTCATCCAGTGTCTGAAGGATCTTTCCTTCCACTTCCTGTTTTTCAGCCTCTAACGCCTTGATCCTGTCATCTAACACATGTTCCGCTTCCATCGGAGTACCTTCATACTCATCCGGCAGGAAACACCGTTCAAAATGCATGGACGCGTAAATGGCATCGATCTTGTCTGCCAGCTTCTCCGGCACGAAATAGACGATCCAGACATATTCCGCATCTTCCAGGCATTTAAACATCACCGTGTCAATGGTCTCGTACACATAGCTGTTGAACTTGTCAAAGTATTCCCTGGAAATACGGCCAAAGCGGAACTTGATGAACTGGAAGCCCAGGATCTCTTTTACGCTGTAATTTAACTCTGTAAATGGTGCTACCTGGTCTTTAGAGCGCTTTAAAGTCTGGATCTGCGCCTGAAGCTCTTCTTTCTTATCATTTAATTCCTTTAACCGGCTGTTCAGATCATCTACCATCTTTGCTGCTTCTTCCTGTGTAGGAAGTTCCGTCTCTGAAACCTCTGGCAGCTGTCCGCCGATCTTTTCTGCCAGTTCTCTGGCAATATTCAATTTTTCCTTATATGGATTGGTCTCAATATAAGGTCTTAAGTCTTTTACCGTCTTTAACTCTGACAGGGCATTTTCCAGATGGATCTCATATCTGGAAAGATAGGTATCCACCACCCGGTCAATGTCTGCCTTGGGGCCGGTAATGCTTAAGAACTTCATCTTCTCTATCACTTCACATTAACCCCCTTATGTCCTTGCTGTCATCCCATAACGTATCTTTTCGATGGTAGTATGATCTGCTCGATCTCTCTTTCTTTAAAATAAAGATAAGAGTTTAATACTGCTGCTGAATAAGGCTCTTTCCTGCTGGTAAGCTCATAGATCTTATCTGTAAGCTCCTTTGCCGCATTTCCAAGGCCTGATCCATCAGCTCTTCTATATTCTGGCATTTGTACCAGCTGTTTTTGATCACCCCGTAAACCTGTTCCATGTTTTCCGCCTGAGCCATGGTCTGGATCTCTTTTTTGGTAACATGATACTGGATCGGAATGATCAGCGCATAAATATCACCTTCCGACAGGTTATAATATTTTTTCGCCCTGCAGATCCACTGAAAATTCAACATATCCATTTTCGTGCCAAAGCACTGGGCCAGCATTTTTGCCTCCGCCTTTGAAAGATATTTATCCTTTATCTTCCAGATAGTCTTGAAATAAAGCATATCCATAGCCGTTTCACAGGCCGGAAGCGTTGCTTTTCCCTGCTCTAAAAGCTTTTCTAATGGCTCATAGTAAGCAGAACCTTTTAACCCGCGGATCACATCTTCTATGCTCCTGCACTGGGACAGCTGCACCAGATCCATATCCGAATGTTTATCAAAAAATTCCTTAAACCCCGAAAGATCCTGGGCACTTTCTCTGTTTCCCGCTGCATTTCTGAGACAGGTTTTTAATATATCGATCTCATAATGCATGAAATAAAGGTCCAGAAAACGCCTCTGCCCTACATTTGCAAACCGGTACAGCTTTGCAAAATCATGGTATTTGCTTAAGTTTAACAGCTGCTCGATCTTTCCGCGGTGAAGCTCATCCTCAGAAGCTTTGGAAAATGCCTTTTCATAAGAGGGGTTACTCCTTAAGAACTGAACCGCCTCAGGCACAGATCCCAGGTCTGCCATTGCCTCAAATTGCTCCGGGCGGATCCTGAAACGCTCCATAGCCTTCACCTTGGTGGAAATGCCGCTGTAACTGATCAGGCTTCCCATGTTCTCACTCCTTTATCATATTTTTAAAGAGAGCCTGCGCATATTCCTCATGCCGGTTTTCGTAGGTGGCCTCCAGGCGCTTCATCGTAGCTTTGGCATCCTCTGATTGTTGTCTTAACTCCTGCTGTAATTCCTCTTCCATTTTGCTGCGTATCTGGGAAATGCGATCCTGGTTTTCTTTTTCCAGCTGTGCATCAAAAGCCGCCGTTTTCTCTTCCATTTCACGGGCCATCTGCTTTTTTCGCTCACTGGCACCATCCATCACAGAAACGGCGGCTTTCTCAATATCAGACAGCCGGTTGATCACTGTATCCATGTCACAGTCCTCCCTTTCTTTGTTCTTTTTTTAATGCAATTTGCTTTTTGCATTTTTTATCATACTACTTTTTTCAAAAATTAACAGAGCGAAATTGTACATAAATTAAAAATTTAACGAAATTTTTAAGCGTTATGCACAAAAACAAGGAGAATGGGACCTTTTTATGGGTCTCATTCTCCTGTTTTGCACAAAGTTCTCAATAACTCAGCCATACACTGACCAAACCAGCGACACTACTGGTTTGCTGCAGTCTCGCCTTCAGCGGCTGTTTCTGCTTCTGCCTGGGTCTCTGCAGTTGTTTCTGCTTCCTGTTTTGCTATATACTGGCTGGAAACATAAGCTTCCTGACCATCATAATTGATCACAGTCCAGTCATTATTATAACGCTTTACATAAGTAACTTCTGTTCCGCCTTCCAACTGTACTAAAATACGGCCATTGGTAGACGGTTCTGTACGTACATTTACTTTATTTCCTGTAACTACATATACATCAGCCGGTGGCTGGGTCTCTTCCGGAGTCGGTGCTTCTGTCTCTGCTGATGTCATTTCTGTGGACATGGTCTCCGGCTGGGTCGGATCTGCTTTCTTCTTTCCCGGCACCAGAGTGCGGATCGCTACTACCAGGACTACGATCACAAGGATCGGGATCAGGAATTTTAATACCATTGCCACAGGTGATGGTCTGTGTTTTCTTCTGCGAGTCCTTCCGCTGCGGGAAGATCCGCTGTAGGAGCGGTTGGTACTTTGGGAATTTCTGTTTCTGCTGCCTGTGCTGCTATTGCTTCCTGCCGTTCTCCGGCTTCCGTTTGCTCCGGAACGACTGGAAAGTCCCTGCAGTTCTGCACCGGAGCGCGGTCCATTTCCTGTACCGTTAGAGGTTCTGGCTGATGTCTGGGATCTCGGGGATGTCTGACTTCTTACAGATGACTGTGCTCTTGAAGCTGCAGTCTGCCCTGCACCGGTACCTGTACGCGGTCTTGCCCCGCCTGTCTGACCATAGGATGCACTTCCTGCACCTGAACTGCCAGTGGTTGCACCTGTTCTGGCATTTCGCACCGGTCTTGTATCTGTTACCGGTACTGTAAAGGTCTTTGCCACCTGAAAATCATGAGAAAATGCATAAACCTGTTTGGTTAGAAGCTGATATGCCTGATTTGCATTATAGGCCGTATTATCGTTTTCATGGACCGCCTTATTTCCCAGAATACGGATGGTATGATAATCGTCCTTGGTCGTCTTGTCGATCCAATGTCCCTCATACAGCTGATCTATGGTATCTGCCAAATCTCCATCTACAAGACACGCCTTCTCAGCCAGATACCGAACCATACACTCCAACGTCTGTCTGGCCTTCACCATAACAAGATTGTAATCTTTGCTGACGATCAGGCGCTCCGCTTCCTTCACCCCCTGCTGGATCTGCTGCCAGCTGGTAGTACGTTCAAAGTTTGACATCGCCCTTCCTCCTTTGTATGTAATTTTCCCCCCGAAATCACTTATTCATAAACTTAAAAAGAGCAGTCTTCGTGTTTTTGGCAAAACACGAAGCTTCGGGCGCTGCCCGAATATTCGGAAACGAAAGCAAGCGCTTATGCAAGCAAGCTTGCAACACCCTTGTTTTCACTCCCGACTGCTCTTTTATCTGCTAACGTAAGTATACTAAATTTTCCTTCACCTTGCAATCACTAAGCACTATATGATATAGTTACTTGCAGATATATTTTCACCATATATCCGTATTTTCCGCAGTTGCGGAAGATACTTTTCACCATATTTAAGAAAGAGGACAATATCCATGCGTTTAAGACATATACGCGGGGCAGAAGAGACTATTGCTACCAGCCCCTATGTGATCCAGGAACCAGAGCTTCACAAAGGCAGCTGGAACCAGGTTTTTGGCAACGACAACCCCATCCAGATCGAAGTAGGTATGGGAAAAGGACGTTTATCATGGAACTGGCACAGCAGAACCCTGATATCAACTACATCGGCATTGAACGCTATTCCAGCGTACTTTTAAGAGGACTTCAAAAACGTGCCCAGTTAGAATTAAACAATATTTATTTCATGTGCATCGATGCCAAAAACATGGCAGACTACTTTGCACCGGGAGAAGTAGACAAGATCTACCTTAACTTCTCCGATCCATGGCCAAAAGACCGCCATGCAAAGCGCCGTCTGACTTCCCCGGATTTTATGGCCGTATACGACCAGGTCTTAGCTGCTGACGGCACAGTCGAATTTAAGACTGACAACAAAGGCCTTTTTGATTACTCCCTGGAAGCAATCCCTGAAGCCGGCTGGACCATTACCGCCCACACCTTCGATCTGCACCACGATCCGGTCATGTGTGCCGGAAATGTAATGACAGAATATGAAGAAAAGTTTTCCTCTATGGGAAATCCTATCTGCAAACTGATCGCTATGAGAGAGCCTAAAGAAAACGAAGAAAATTAAACCACCGTATATGCACCCAGGTCCCGGCATACCAATCCGCCGGGATCTTTGCATTTTAAATCCATTTATCTCATTTTATCCACATTCATCCACATATTATCTCTTTTCCCTTCTTTTATCCACATTTCATTTTCCTACATATTATATATAGAAATAACAAAACAAAAAAGGAGCCTCATTTCCATGAAACTCCCACCCAAACTGACCCGACAACTCTGCAAAGCCACCTGCGACAAAAAAGACTGGGACAAACGGGCTTTAAAGCTTTGCAAAGCTTTTCGCGAGGTAAATAAATGCCTCGGTCCCTGTCCCAGCCATAAACACTGCCATAAGAAATAATGATCCAGCCACAATCTCATTGCGCCTGTTCATCTAATTTTATACAACAAAAAAGTCCGACCCCGCAGCCTCCAATATCTGCAAAATCAGACCTTTCAATGCGCCTTCAGGGACTCGAACCCTGGACAAATAGATTAAGAGTCTACTGCTCTACCAACTGAGCTAAAGGCGCGTTCTCTTGAACACAACGAGAATTATAGCGTATCATCCTCTTCTTGTCAATAATTTTTTTAATATTTTTTTTAAAAAATTTCACCGAATGTTTACAATACATTGTCCACACTTTCAATTCATGATATAATGAGTCCAAGAGAAAAACAAGCGCCGCCAAGAGCGGCATTTGTTTTTCTTGGGCTATTAACGAAGGTTCCGCCTGCGTAGCAGGCAGTGGAGCGCGTCAGCGCGGGAAACCTGAGTTTACACCGAAAAGCAGGAGGAAAAACCTATGATACTATTCACCGCCCAGGAAAGCAGCGCTCTTCCTACCCTTGCAGAGACCCAGGCAGTTGCTGCCGAAGTCCACGAAGACCTACAGCAGTTAAAGCCCAATGCCATTTTAGAGTCTATAAAGTCCTGGACTCCCGGCCTTTTGTCCCTGGCTTACCGGTTATTTGTTGCTGCCCTTATTATCTTCATCGGTTCTCGGATCGCCTTATACATCAGCCATTTTCTGAAAAAGACCTTTGACCGTATGGGAATGGACCTGAGCCTGAGTAAATTCCTTATTTCTCTGGCAAATGCCATTACCTATGCTATTGTCATTTTCATGGCATTAGAAAAGATCGGCGTTCCATCCGCTTCTATTATCGCACTTTTAGGTTCTGCAACATTGGCCATCGGCCTGTCACTTCAGGGAAGCCTTGCAAACTTCGCAGGCGGCATCCTGATCCTTGTTATGCGGCCTTTTGGTATCCATGATTACATTGTCTGTGAAGGTACCGAGGGAACAGTACAGAACATCGGTCTTGTATACACAACCTTAGTTACTGTAGACAACCGAAAGATCACCATTCCAAACGGCAGCCTTTCCAATGCGGTCATCACAAACGTAACAGCCCAGCCAAAACGCCGTGTGGACCTGACTGTTGGCATCGGCTACACCTCTGATCTGAAAAAAGCCAAAGAGATCTTAAAGCAGATCTATGCCAATGATCCCCTGATCATCAAAGAAGACGGCATCACCGTTTATGTAGACGAATTAGCAGACAGCTCCGTTGTCCTCGGTGCAAGAGGCTGGACCAACACTTCTGATTACTGGACCGTCCGCTGGAGGATCTTAGAACAGATCAAGTTACAGTTTGACCAGGCCGGCATTGAAATTCCATTTAACCAGTTAGATGTGAATGTAAAAAAGTTTTAAAAATTTTTCAAGAAACCTCTTGACAGTCTCTATAAAATCCCTTATAATGTCTATCGTGTCATTCAAAAGCACATAGACATGCGCCTTTAGCTCAGTTGGTAGAGCAGTAGACTCTTAATCTATTTGTCCAGGGTTCGAGTCCCTGAAGGCGCACTTAAAGGTCTGACTTTGCAGATACCAGAAGCTGCGGGGTTGGGCTTTTCTTTGTATATAAGGAAATTTCTCTCTGAGAGAACATATACTTATCTTCCAAAAGGAGGCAACTACTATGAAACACCTTCAACGATTTGCCGGTATCCTTACTGCATTCTGCCTTATGATCATACTTTTTTTCACTTCTGTAGAAGCAGTGGTCTACTGGACTCCGGGATACTTTGAAAAAGAATATACCAAATACCAGGTTCTAGACGACCTTCCTTCTATGACTATGGATGACCTCTTAGATGTAACAGACCAGATGATGGCATATTTAAAGGGAAAACGTGCAGACCTTCATGTTTCCACCCATATGGGCGGCGAAACCCGTGAGTTTTTCAATGAACGGGAAATTGCCCACATGGAAGATGTACAGGGACTGTTTTTAAAAGCCATTGCCCTGCGCCGGATCTGCCTGGTGGTCTGCGTCGTTATGCTTTTATTTATGATCCTCTCAAAAGCAGACCTGCGCACATTGCTTCCTTCTTCTTTGTATAGGAACCGGGCTGTTTTTTGCAGTAATCGCAGCACTGGCTGCTATTATATCCACCAATTTTACAAAATATTTCATCATGTTCCACCACATGTTTTTTACCAATGACCTGTGGATCTTAGACCCGACCACAGATATGCTGATCAATATCGTGCCCGAAGGATTTTTCATGGATACTGCCGGACGCATTGCTTTTCTGTTCGGCGCCCTGTCACTGATCCTTTTTGGCATCTGCCTGATCATGACACTGAAAAATAAACGCCGTTAACAGGAGCTGCTTATAATGAAACGAATTCTTTCTTTTATCCTCAGTATCAATCTGATCTTTATCCTGGTTCCCGGAACCGTTCTGGCCGCGCCTTCCTGGCCGTCTGCTGTCTCTATTGAAGCAGATGGCGGTATTCTTATGGAGCGCAGACCGGAACGGTTCTTTTTGCTAAAAATGAGGACCAGCCTTATTATCCTGCCAGCATTACGAAGATCCTCACTGCCCTTATTGTATTAGAGCACTGCAGTTTAGATGAAGAAGTAACCTTCTCCCATGATGATGTTTACAATGTGGAAGCAGGCAGCAGTACAGCAGGTATTGACGAAGGAGATGTCCTTACGGTCCGTGACTGCCTGTACGCCCTTATGCTGGCTTCTGCCAACGAAAGTGCAAATGCCCTTGCCTGCCACGTAAGCGGCTCCAGAGAAGCCTTTGCAGAGCTTATGAACCAGACTGCAGAAAGCCTTGGATGTACAGGAAGCCATTTTGCCAATCCAAGTGGTTTAAACGATGAAAATCATTACACCACTGCCCATGACATGGCCCTGATCACCAGAGCAGCCATCCAGAACCCGGACTTTTTAGAGATCGATGGCGCACGCAACTACAAGCTTCCGCCTACCAAGCGCAATTTGGAAGGCGGTTATGTAGCCAACCACCACCGTATGCTGGTAAAAACACATCTGTGTACTATCCAGGGGCTTTTGCCGGAAAGACAGGTTACACTTCCATTGCAGGCAATACCCTTGTTACCTGTGCAGAGAAAAACGATATGACCCTGATCGCCGTTGTTTTAAATGGGCATCAGACTCATTATTCCGATACCAAGGCTCTTTTTGACTTTGGTTTTGATCGTTTCCAGGCGTTAAAAGCGGTAGACCATGAAACCTCTTACCAGGCACTTGATAACGATATGACCATCGGCGGCATGACTGCCCAGGACAATATTTCCCTGGAGTTAGACAAAAACAGTCTTGTGATCATTCCAAAAGATGCCGATTTCTCTGACACAGAAGCTTCCCTTTCTTACGAATTGGATGAAAATGCGCCGGATCATGCTATTGCCCGCATTTTATATGAATACCAGGGCCATTCCATTGGACAGGTCTATCTGTGCTCTGCTGCCCATACACAGGCAAATACAGAAAACATATCCGCCGGATCACAGGCACTCGCTGCACAGACAGAAACCGGCACTGCTGCTCCTGCAGAAACTCCCGAGCAAAAGGAAATTCCTGATGCAAATGCCCGTTCCAGCGCACAGACACGTTCCTCCGCTTCCAAAAAGGCATTTCCATTCCTTTTAGTGGGGATCTGCTCTGCAGCCTGATCATTGTAGGCGTGATCCTTTTTCTCCTTCTCCATTCTCACAGGAAGGAAAAAGAAGATCTGCTCCTGCGCCGTAAGCGCCGTCTGGAACGCCTGGAAGATATCGGTTATTCTTCTTCCGATTTTGACCAGCTTCTCTCCCAGAAAAGAAGTTCCACTCCTGCTTACAAAAAGCAGACACACAAAGTAAAGCGGCCCCGTAAAAAATGGTAACACTCTCTTACATTGCGCTTATAAGCAGAATGAATTATAATATAATTATCCTAATACTGAGGTAAATATTATGATTTTAAAAAAAGGCTCTTTGAAAAAACTGCCCGCGCTATTAAAAGTTACTTTTTTCAATACACTGCACACACTTCCTATAACGGTCGCCTGTATGGCGGTAGCTACGTTGACTGCCAATGCCATCTTTCATCTCAGCGGTAATGCCATTAATGTATCGATCATCTACATCCTGGCCATTCTGCTCCACGCCCGTTATACCAAATGCTACAGTGCCGGTATCATCGCTTCTCTTTACAGCGTGTTCTGGGTCAATTACGCTTATACTTACCCATATATGACCCTGAATTTTACATTGAGCGGCTACCCGCTGACATTCGTGGGAATGACCTTTATCTCCTGTTTCACCAGCAGTATCTGCATCATGCTCTCCAAACAGAGCGTACAGATCCAGGAAAAGGACCGTATGCTGATGCAGGCGGAAAAAGAAACTATGCGTGCCAATCTGCTGCGCGCCATGTCCCATGACCTGCGTACCCCTCTTACCACGATCATTGGTTCCAGCGCTGCCTACTTAGAGCAGGAAAATGAAATGTCACCGGAGGAAAAGCGGAAGCTGATCCACAATATTGAAGAAGATGCCCAGTGGCTTTTAAACATGGTAGAAAACCTGCTTTCTGTTACACGCATCCAGGATGACAAAGGCATTACCACTGTTACAAAAACAGATGAATCCCTGGAAGAAGTGATCTCAGAGGCAGTCAGACGCTTCCACAAACGTTTTCCCGGCGTAACTGTCCAGGTTCATGTTCCTGAGTCCTTTATCATGGTCCCCATGGATGCCATGCTCATTGAGCAGGTTATTAACAATCTCTTAGAAAATGCACATTTTCATTCCGGCAGTGAAAAACCCATTGAATTAAAAGTACGTACAGAAAATGGAGTACTTTATATTACTATTAAAGACCACGGAAAAGGTATTGATCCTAAGCGACTCCCAACCCTTTTTGATGGCGGTGGCGTAAACACAAATGAATCCGGCGACAGCACAAAGGAATGGGAATCGGGCTTTCGATCTGTAAAACTATTATCAATGCCCATGGCGGTACGATCCAGGCTGCAAATCATGCAGATGGCGCCATGTTTACTTTTACCTTACCCGACTGGAAGGAGTATTAATTATGACTACGAAAGCAAATATCATCATTATTGAAGACGAAAAAAATATCTGCAGTTTTATTGAACATATTTTAGAGCCTCAGGCTACCGCGTGATCAGCGCCAATACAGGAAAGGAAGGCTTACAGTACATCACTTCCGAGCATCCGGATGTGATCCTGTTAGATTTAGGTCTGCCGGATATGGACGGCTTAAAGCTCATTGAACAGGTCCGTTCCTGGAGCATCACTCCGATTATCGTTATCTCTGCCAGAACCCTTGAAAAGAGCAAGATCGCTGCTTTGGATCTGGGCGCAGATGACTATCTCACCAAGCCATTTGGTACAGGAGAGCTTCTGGCACGTATCCGTACCGCTCTGCGCCATTCCCAGCGCAACCAGCATATTGGAAGCTCCAAATACCAGGTAGGCGATCTGTTGGTGGATTTTGAACGCCGTCTGGTAAAAGTAAAAGACCAGGAGATCCATTTAACCCAGATCGAATACAAACTGGTATGTCTTCTTGCCCAGAATGCAGGACGGGTCATGACCTATGAGTCTATTATCACAAAGATCTGGGGACCCTATGCAGATAATGACAACCAGATCCTGCGTGTAAACATGGCCCACATCCGCCGGAAACTGGAAGAAAATCCGGCAGAACCACAGTACATTTTTACAGAGATCGGTGTTGGCTACCGCATGCGTGAAGAATAGTAAATTAAAAAGAAGAATTCGCCCAGCCTACTGTTTGGACGAATTCTTCTTTTTCTTTTTATTATCTTCTCTTTTCTGTACTAGCATAGGCAGCGCCTCTTCTCCAACTGCTTGATCGTCTTTACTGCATAATACAGATCCTGTTCCGATTTCTTCACCCGGATCTTGCCCTTCATATAACCATGTTCCGGACAAATACTCAGTGCAAAATAAAACCGCTGCCCATAAGAAACCAGCGGATCTTTTTCCGCAGCATCCTTGAACACTTTACACAGATGATATCCGATATTTCCTTATCCTTAAGGATCTCTTCCTTACAGTCAAATTCCCCTGAAATATATTTGGAATACTCCGGAAATTTCAACTTATAGCTGCTTCCCCGCTCAGGAAGCCGGTAATAATCAATGGATCTGTATATCCATATGTTTCCATATGATCATACGAAGGGTCCGGCCTGTATACACCGCATCATCCAAGGCCCGGTGAAACGGACGCTCCTGGTTCAATTCAAGCTGTTCCACTGCATGGTCCAGGGAAATACGGCTCTTTCCATCAGAATACTCCAGAGAATACAGTTTCTGTACATCGTAATACAATAAGGCCTTGGAAACGGTATTTCCATGCCATGATAGGTCATATTCCTCTGAAGCTCTGTCAGATCCATCGATCCCCAGGTACAGAAAACATATTCATCTTCCCCGCACCAGTTCAGGAAATCCTCCATCACAACCGGAAATGGCTGTCCCTTTTTACAAAGTTCCTCCATATCCATATGGGTCACTTCTGATATTTTAAAATGCATTTCTTTATATGCTTTCGGCTGGACCAGACGATGGAATTCGCTTACCTGCTTCATCTGACTGTTCAGCTTCACAGCTCCAATTTCAATAATCTCAAAAGGCATATGCTCCACAGAGCATTCTTTCCCCTCCGCGCTCTGGTTCCACTCCAGATCAAATACAATATAATTCATGTCTTTATCCTGTCAAATTTTTTCCTTATACATAGTACCATATTGACCTCAATATGAAAAGGGCATATTTCAGACAAAAAAAGAACCACATTTCTGTGATTCTTGAGAGAGGCGACAACCGGAATCGAACCGGTGATAGAGGTGTTGCAGACCTTTGCCTTACCGCTTGGCTATGTCGCCATATTTAGTTAAATGACCCCAAGGGGATTCGGACCCCTGTTACCGCCGTGAAAGGGCGATGTCTTAACCGCTTGACCATGGGGCCTTGCTAAAAATATAAACTTTGTAAAACTCCCCGAGTAGGACTCGAACCTACGACCCAACGGTTAACAGCCGTTTGCTCTACCGACTGAGCTATCGAGGAATATTGACGGTAGAAGGTACATACCTTCAAAACCACATATTGAACTGTTGATCTTCCGAATACTTACAACCTTTGTTTTCCCTAAACCTTTTTGGTCAAGCCCTCGACCGATTAGTATCAGTCAGCTCCATGCATTACTGCACTTCCACCTCTGACCTATCTACCTCGTCGTCTTCAAGGGGTCTTACTACTTGCGTATGAGATATCTCATCTTGAGGGGGGCTTCACGCTTAGATGCCTTCAGCGTTTATCCCGTCCGGGCTTGGCTACCCTGCCATGGAGTTGGCACTCCAACAGGTACACCAGCGGCCCGTCCATCCCGGTCCTCTCGTACTAAGGACAGCTCCTCTCAAATATCTTACGCCCGCGCCGGATAGGGACCGAACTGTCTCACGACGTTCTGAACCCAGCTCGCGTACCGCTTTAATGGGCGAACAGCCCAACCCTTGGGACCTGCTACAGCCCCAGGATGCGATGAGCCGACATCGAGGTGCCAAACCACTCCGTCGATGTGAACTCTTGGGAGTGATAAGCCTGTTATCCCCAGGGTAGCTTTTATCCGTTGAGCGATGGCAATCCCACTTTCATACCACCGGATCACTAAGTCCTAGTTTCCTACCTGCTCCACCCGTCGGTGTCGCAGTCAAGCTCCCTTATGCCTTTGCACTCTTCTAATGGTTTCCAACCATTATGAGGGAACCTTTGAGCGCCTCCGATACCCTTTCGGAGCGACCGCCCCAGTCAAACTCCCCGCCTGACATTGTCCCCCAGCCGGTTCACGGCTGCAGGTTAGAAATCCAATACCGCAAGGGTGGTATCCCAACAGCGACTCCCTACAAACTGGCGTTCATAGTTCTCAGTCTCCCACCTATCCTGTACATGCAGTACCGAATCCCAGTATCAAGCTGGAGTAAAGCTCCATGGGGTCTTTCCGTCCTGGCGCAGGTAACCAGCATCTTCACTGGTATTTCAATTTCACCGGGTGCATTGTCGAGACAGCGCTCAAATCATTACGCCTTTCGTGCGGGTCGGAACTTACCCGACAAGGAATTTCGCTACCTTAGGACCGTTATAGTTACGGCCGCCGTTTACTGGGGCTTCAATTCAGAGCTTCGCTTGCGCTAACCCCTCCTCTTAACCTTCCAGCACCGGGCAGGCGTCAGCATATACCTCACCTTACGGTTTTGCATAGACCTGTGTTTTTGCTAAACAGTTGCTTGAGCCTATTCTCTGCGGCCTGGTTTCCCAGGCACCCTTTCTCCCGAAGTTACAGGGTCATTTTGCCGAGTTCCTTAACAATGCTTCTCCCGCCGGCCTTAGGATTCTCTCCTCATCTACCTGTGTCGGTTTACGGTACGGGCACGTATCACACAATAGCGGCTTTTCTTGACAGCTGGAATCGCACACTTCGCTACTTAAATTCGCTCCGCATCACAGCTTCGGATTGTTAAGCGGATTTGCCAGCTTAACTCCTACCCTGCTTGCCCCGGTCTTTCCATTCCCGGGATGTGCTGTCCTTCTGTGTCCCCACAGTTCTGATGATACGCGGTACAGGAATCTCAACCTGTTGTCCATCGGCTACGCTTCTCAGCCTTACCTTAGGCCCCGACTTACCCAGAGCAGATCAGCTTTACTCTGGAAACCTTGGATATTCGGCCTGGAGGATTCCCACCTCCATCTCGCTACTCATTCCGGCATTCTCTCTTCTTAAAAGTCCACAGCTCCTTACCGGTACTGCTTCATTCCTTTAAGAATGCTCCTCTACCAATGTATTTCTACATTCCTAAGCTTCGGTGTTGTGTTTTAGCCCCGGACATTTTCGGCGCAGGACCTCTCGACTAGTGAGCTATTACGCACTCTTTGAATGTGTGGCTGCTTCTAAGCCAACATCCTAGTTGTCTCTGAAATCCCACATCCTTTTCCACTTAACACACACTTTGGGACCTTAGCTGTAGGTCTGGGCTCTTTCCCTTTTGACTGCCCAACTTATCTCGTGCAGTCTGACTCCCGTACATCATTTATGCGGCATTCGGAGTTTGATATCCCTTGGTAAGCTTTGACGCCCCCTTAGGAATTCAGTGCTCTACCTCCGCTAAACTAATACGGGGCTAGCCCTAAAGCTATTTCGAGGAGAACCAGCTATCTCCGGGTTCGATTGGAATTTCTCCCCTATCCACACCTCATTCCCACCCTTTTCAACGGATGTGGATCCGGACCTCCACGGAATTTTACTTCCGCTTCATCCTGGACATGGATAGGTCACCCGGTTTCGGGTCTGCCTGTGCTGACTTTACGCCCATTTGAGACTTGGTTTCCCTTCGGCTCCATGGCTGTACCATTTAACCTTGCCAGCACCGGCAACTCGCCGGACCGTTCTACAAAAAGTACGCGGTTGCACCTTAACGTGCTCCCACAGCTTGTAAACACAGGGTTTCAGGTTCTCTTTCACTCCCCTCCCGGGTCCTTTTCACCTTTCCTTCACAGTACTATGCGCTATCGGTCACTAAGGAGTATTTAGCCTTGGAGGGTGGTCCCTCCGACTTCCCGCAAGGTTTCTCGTGTCTCGCGGTACTCTGGATCCTGCCGCTGCCTACCGTTTTCATGTACGGGGCTTTCACCCTCTCTGGCCTGCCTTCCCAGGCAGTTCCATTAACAGATCGGCTCACTTATGCAGTCCTTAACCCCAGCATGCACGCACGCTGGTTTGGGCTCTTCCGGGTTCGCTCGCCGCTACTTCCGGAATCGATGTTTCTTTCTCTTCCTCCGGCTACTTAGATGTTTCAGTTCACCGGGTTCCCTCTGTATGGCTATGGATTTACCATACAGTGACTGAGGTCTTCTCAGCCGGGTTTCCCCATTCAGATATCTCCGGATCAAAGGATATTTGCTCCTCCCCGAAGCTTTTCGCAGCTTATCACGTCTTTCATCGGCTCTTAGTGCCAAGCATCCACCCTGCGCTCTTATCAGCTTGACCAAATAGATTTGAAAGTGACCGTTTGAACTCGCGCGGGTTGCTTTCTCATCCCCAGATGCATAGCGTTGCATCTTTGGTCTGGGTTGTTTACAAAATTTGTTGTATTGTTTTCCACATGATCAATCACTTGATCACATGGCCTCGGATGTCTTGATATTCAATTGAATAATCAATCATTTCTATTCAATATGCGGTTTTCAAGGTACGTATCTGACTGACATTTTTATCAGTCATTTGCAAACTCAAATCTTTTTGAATTCACAAATCACTGGTAAAAACCAGTTATATGGAACAGCACTTCCCTGCTGACTCAGGTTAACACGTTCTTTCCGCTTTCGCATCACAGGCTTCGCCTTTATCTAGGCCCATTGGAACATGTCCGTTCTATATAAAACACTCTCTGGAGTGGTTTTTGTTTTTTGTAGATCCGGCAGCCACCTGCTCTCCCATACCGTCTCCAGTATAGTACCATCGGCCGCTTAGGTCTTAACCATCGTGTTCGGGATGGGAACGGGTGTGTCCCTAAGCGCATCGCCACCGGAAATATTTTGTTTTCTTCAAGTTTCCTCGATTTGAAAACTAAACAGTATATAAAACCCCTACTCATTTCCTTAGAAGGAGGTGATCCAGCCGCACCTTCCGATACGGCTACCTTGTTACGACTTCACCCCAGTTACCTGCCCCGCCTTCGGCAGCTCTCTCCTTGCGGTTGAGTCACTGACTTCGGGCGTTGCTGACTCCCATGGTGTGACGGGCGGTGTGTACAAGACCCGGGAACGTATTCACCGCAGCATTCTGATCTGCGATTACTAGCGATTCCAGCTTCGTGTAGTCGGGTTGCAGACTACAGTCCGAACTGGGACGTTATTTTTGGGATTTGCTCCAGGTCACCCTCTTGCTTCCCTTTGTTTACGCCATTGTAGCACGTG